>CEAO01013513.1_pt1 | contig 113961 bp, 123 predicted proteins | sample 557631 | NCBI WGS metagenome assembly CEAO01 (sample SAMEA3182049, study PRJEB8094) | gut metagenome | biome: human; feature: gut; material: Stool; isolation source: human stools | place: Canada | collected 2012-02-08 | reverse complement strand
CCTGCGCCCGCCGGTGGATTTCTGGATGGCGATGATCGCCCTGGGGATGTGTGTGGGGATTCTGATTCTGGTGCGGCGGCTGACGCTGCTCACCGGGCGGTGCCGCTTTGTCACTTTTTCCGTTGCCCTGGCCCTGACCATTGGGCTGTTTTCCACACAGGGAGCCCAGGCGGCGGGGGCGGTTTTTCAGGTGGATGTGAACACCCGCCTGGCTGCGGCCAACAGCCACGACACCTACGGTTTGACGCTGAGTCTCTGGCGGGACTGCTTTCTTCAGGCCAAGAAGAGCCCGGAGGGATACAGCGAAGCCTACATGGAGCAGGTCCTGGCCCGGATCGACGAGATCCTGACAGAGGACAGCGCCGACGCCCCCGCAGCGGCGGTGCAGCCCAACATCATCGTGGCCCAGTCGGAGTCCTTCTACGATCTGACCCGGCTGCCGGGCCTTCAGTATGAACGGGATCCCCTGGAGAACTTCCATGCCCTGGAGAGCGAGGGCATCAGCGGCACATTCCACAGCCATTATCTGGGCTACGGCACCGGCTATCTGGAGATGTCCATGCTGTACGGCGTTACGGAGCTGGACTTCGGTGCTGGGACGAACATCTGTTTCCTGGAGGATGACGCCTATGAGAAATTCGACGCCCTGCCGGAGCAGTATACCAAGAGCGGCTACCGGGCGGAGATGCTCCATGGGTATAACGACAGCCTGTATAATCGAACGGTGACCTATCCCAGGCTGGGCTTTTCCGACCTTCTGTTCTCCGCAGATATCCAGGCTCTGGACTTTCCCTGGGAGGGGGGCATCTACGGCGGGTATTACATGCGGGACAGTTACTTCTTCCAGGCCATGCTGGACCGGATGGAGGACATCAACAGCAGCGGGGAGCGGGCGTTTCTCTACGGCATCACCATGGAGAACCACCAGCCCTTTGACCCGGAGAAATTCAACTATGAGTGTCAGATCGGCGTCACCAGCGAAAGTCTCGGCGAGGAGGATATGGCCATCGTCCGGGTCATGCTGGAGGGCATCACCCGGGCAGATCAGGCCCTGGGAGATCTGACAGACGCCCTGCGGGAGAGCGAGGAGCCTACCATCGTGGTGTTCTTCGGGGATCACAGGCCCAATCTGTTCATGACGGACGGGGACACAGTGTACACAAAGTTGGGCCTCTGCCCGGATAACGACACGGTAGGCTGGACCCCGGAGGAGATCAGCGACCTGTATTCCACGGACTATCTGATCTGGGCCAATGATGCGGCCTTGCTCCAGGGGCAGGCAGGCACCCGGCGGGACAGCAGCATCACCGCCATCGGCCCCCAGCTGCTGGAGCTGACCGGTCAGCCGGTCACCCGGTACTGGGCGCTGCTGGAGAAGGTGAGCCAGGTGTGTCTCACCAACACGGAGCTGTACTTTGTGAATGGCACGGGGACGCCCAGCGCCGGCGTGGAGGAGGCGGCTCTCTCCGACGAGGCCCGGGAGCTGCTGCAGCTGCGGGAGGATGTGCTGTACGACGCCATGTACGGCCAACAGTATATCACTGCAGAGATGAACGAGCCCGTCCAGTGACGGAAGCTGAATCAAAGAGAGCGCCGCAGGCATCCGCCTGCGGCGCTTTTATTTACACAAATATGGTCAGCCTGTGGAAAACAGAGTTTCCCCCGCCCGTCAGAAAGACACTTCTCCGGCTTCTTTCCAGGTCTGCAGCAGCTCTTTTGCGGGACAGGTATAGGTCTTTGTGGAAAAGGGGAAGTCCGGCAGGGCGGCCAGTTTCCAGGGGGCCACGTGGCAGTAGCCCCGTGGGTGCTTTTCCAGATACCGCTGATGGAATTCTTCCGCTGGATAGAAACATGCCAGGGCCTTCAGCTCCACGGCGAAGAAGGGAACGGCCGCGGCCTCCAGGGCAGCGATGGAGCGGATGATGCCCTCGTCCGCCGGGTCCATCCAGTATACGCCGGTCTGGTACTGGCTGCCCACGTCCGGTCCCTGACGGTTGGGAGTCTCCGGGTCGATGGCGGCAAAAAAGACAAAGAGCAGGTGGGGCAGGGAGACAGTCCCGTCTTCATACGCCACTTGCACCGCCTCCCGGAAGCCGGTGCGGCCGGTGCAGACATCGTCATAGTTGGCGTGATCTGCCGTGTCTCCGTTGGCATAGCCGGCGGTGACATCCAGTACGCCGGGCAGGCGGCGATACAGGGCCTCCATGCCCCAGAAGCAGCCCCCGGCAAAACAAATGCTTCTTCTCATCAGGCAAACATCCCCATAAAGCCGTCCGGCCGCTCCTGGGCCTGTCCCCAGATCTCCCGAAACGCGGCCGGAGTGATGGCGCGGGCAGTGACCTCCCCGGGGCGGTTCAGCGTCCGCAGGTCCTCCGGGTAGGGGGCGGGGGAGAGAGCCTCCTCCCGGCCGTAGTCGCCGCCGTAGGCAAAGCAGAGGCCATTGGGGTAGAATTCCACCCGCCGGACCTCCCGGCGCCCGCTGTCCAGTTCCGCGTAGATGAACCGGGGCTCGTCCTCTTCCTCAAGATTCTGTTCGATCAGCACGTAGGACATTCAATCCCCTCCTTGCGGAAAAAGTCACAGATGGCGGTCCGGTCCGCCTGCACGCTGCCTTGGGCAAAGCCGTTCCGCCCGCCACCCCGGCCGGAAAGAGCGGCGTTCAGCCGCTTCACCAGGGGAGAGATGTCCGCCCCATCGGCCTGGACAAGGGCATAGACGTAGGAGGACTCCGCTCCCGCGAACACCGCCGCCAGACCGCCGGAGGCCTTTGCGGCTGCGTCTGCCAGCTTTCTGGCTCCGTCCGGACGCGTGGGGGGCTCCAAAAGCAGCAGATCTCCCCGGTCTGTCAGGGCCTGGGCCCGGAGGGAGAAGAGCTGATCCTCCAGCTCCGTCATCCGCTGCTTGGCGGCGGCCAGCTCCTCCGCCTGCCGTTCTGCGGCGGCCAGGGTGTCCTGGGGTTTTACAGACAGCAGCTGGGCCACGGCGCGGTCCTGGTCGTATACCTGGGAGAGATACCGGTAGGCCCGCGATCCACAGAGAATCTCCAGCCGCACCCCCTCCCGAAACTTTTGGCAGGAGAGGACCTTGATAATCCCCACCTCACCGGCCCGGCGCACGTGGGTGCCGCAGCAGGCGCAGCAGTCCGCCCCGGGGAAGGCCACGATCCGCACCTGGCCGGTAAGCGCTTTCTTGCTGCGGTAGTTCAGACGGGCCAGCGCATCCGGCGCGGGGAAGGTGATGTCCACCGGGGTGTCCTGCCAGATCACCTCATTGGCGGCCTTTTCCGCGGCCATGACCTGTTCCCAGGTCAGCTCGGCATTGTAGTCGATGGTCACCGTGTCCGCCCCCAGGTGGAAACCCACGTTGTCACAGTGGTACAGCGAGCACAGCAGGCCGGAGAGAATGTGCTCCCCGGAGTGCTGCTGCATGTGGTCGAACCGGCGGGGCCAGTCAACGGCCCCCGCCACTTGGGTGCCGATCTCCACAGGGCTGTCACAGGTGTGGAAAATCACGCCCTTTGTTTCATGGACATCCGTGACCCGGACTGCGCCCAGAGTGCCGTGGTCCGCCGGCTGTCCGCCCCCCTCCGGGTAGAAGGCGGTGCGGTCCAGCACTACGGCCCAGCTGGATTTGGATTTTTCACAGGAGAGCACCCGGGCGGTGAAGGCGGTGAGGTAGGGATCTTGGTAATAGAGTTTTTCCGTTTCCATGTGGAAAACTTCCTTTCGTCAGGGGATGGGACCGGGAGGTATGTTACAGCAGCCCCAGATTCTGCTTCCAGGTCAGCACCCGGCGGCAGGCGGTGTCGATGGTCTCCTCGGACAGGGCGCCGCTTTCCAGCGCCTCCAGGACCTTGGGGATCTGGGTGCGGTAGTCGGTGGTGATGACGAGATCGTTTCCCGCCTCCAGGGCCATCACCGCCACGGCCCCGTCGGCGCTGTACGCTGCAACTGCCTCCATGGCCAGATCATCGGTCATCACCACGCCGTCAAAGCCCAGGTCCGTCCGCAGCAGGCCGTGGACCTTCGGGGACAGGGAGGCGGGGAGATCTCCATCCACAGCAGTCATGATATTGTGGGAGACCAGCACAGCGGTCTTTCCGCCGCCGCTCTCCATACCCGCCTGGAAGGGGAGGAAGTCGGAGGACGTGAAGGACTCCAGCGGCCGCTGGTCCACGGCGATACCGGTGTGGGTATCCACATTGTTCCCATAGCCGGGGAAGTGCTTGAGGACGCTGCCCATACCGTCCTCCGCCATCTGCGAGACCACCTGGGCCACATAGTCCGCTGTGGCGGCCGCATCCTGGCCGAAGGTGCGGTCATACATAAAGTCGGCGGGGTTGGTGGACACATCTGCCACCGGGGACAGGTTCACGTTGAAGCCCAGGGCGGAGAGAAGGCGGTCCTTCTCTCGGGTATCTGCCAGCACGGCCTCCATGCCGCCGGAGGCATAAGCTTTCTGAGGAGAGGGGAACTTGGAGGCCCGCAGATGGGGATTGGAGCTGACCCGCACCACCGTGCCGCCCTCTTCGTCCACGCCGATCAGCAGCGGGATTCCGGTGTCCACAGCCGCGGCGTCCTGATAGCTCTGAATGGTCTGGATCAAAGCATCGGCAGTCTTGTCCGCCGTATCCCGGCCGAAGAGGATGTAGCCGCCCAGATGATAGGTGCTCACGTCGGAGACCGCGTCTGTGTCGGGTACCCGGACAAAGAACAGCTGGCCGACCTTTTCCTCCAGGGTCAGGGAGGCAAGCAGGTCCTCCACCTCCTGGGCGGCCAGTTCCTCCGGTGTGGGTTCCGGGGGCGCCTCCGGCTCCTGGGGCTGAATGTCCACTAAGGGTTCCTGGGAAGTCTCCTCTGTGGGGGAGCCGCCGCAGGCAGTCAGGCTCAACAGGGAGAGGACAGCCAGCAGAATTGTAAAAAGTCGTTTCATAAGAGCTCCTTTCTGCTGTGGAGTGATGATATGAAGTGTATCACATCCAGGCCCGAAAGAAAAGACTGTTACTGATTTGTGGTGGAATCCAAACGGACCCCGTGGTATGCTGGCAAAAATAGAAGGGAGCGTGTGACAACATGCGGATGGCGGCTCTACTGATGGCAATGATCGCTCTGCTGGGGAGTCCCCAGGGGGAGGGGACGGTCTCGGAGACCACCTGGGAGACGGTGGCTGTACAAGTGCTGGAGGAGACACCGGAGACGGCGGCACGGACCCTGCTGGACTGGGCGGGCTCTGGACAGACGATCCCGGAGGAGGACGTGGTCCTGGCCCTTTTGGAGGAGATGGAGGCGGAACCGGCAGCCTCCGCAGTGGCATTTGCAGCGGTTCTGGACAGGGCGGACAGCCTGCGGAAAGCAGGTGAGGCGCCGGAGCTGGGAGAAGAGACCTACCGGGCGGCGGTCCGGTCCCTGTCCCCCTTTTTCACCAGGCTTCTGGGGACGGAGACCACGCTCTGGCAGGAGGAGCCCTCTGCCTGGCCTGCGGATTTGGCGGCGTTTGACGGCATCTGGTGTGACAGCACCTTGCAGGAGCTGCTGATCTTCCAGAGCGGCACCTGTCGGGTGGTAATCCCCTACCTGGACTACTATGGGGAAACGGCCTTTTCTGCCAGGCTGCGGGACCGCGGCGGCATGGGCTGGTGTCCGTCGTTGGAGATAGATATCCACGAATCCGGCGATTTCTCCGGGCCGCTTACCTATTACGTCTCCGGTCTGGCGGAGGACCATTTCTGGTGCAATACCCAGGGCCAGCGGTTTGACAGGCTTTGACCTCCGGAGTCATGAAGGTGGTATGCGTGGGATGATGCCGGAAAGTGGAAAAAAAGAGGCGGAACGCAGAAATGCGGTCCGTCTCTTTTTTATTCCGGATTTACAGGTCAGTCCTGGGGCTTGACGATGGCGATGTGCAGCTCGTCCAATTGTTTCTGCGTGACCTCGCTGGGGGCGCTCATCATCACGTCCTGGGCGTTTTTGTTCATGGGGAAGGGGATGATCTCCCGAATGGAGTCCTCCCCGGCCAGCAGCATCACCATGCGATCCACGCCGGGGGCAATGCCCGCATGGGGCGGCGCGCCGTAGGTGAAGGCGTTGTACATGGCGGGGAACTTGGCCTTTACGTCCTCCTCGCCCAGCCGGACCATCTCAAAGGCCTTAATCATGATCTCCGGGTCATGATTCCGGACCGCTCCAGAGCTGAGCTCCACGCCGTTGCACACCAGGTCATACTGGTCGGCGGTGATGCTGAGGGGATCGATCTCGCCCCGCTCCGCCTTCAGCAGGACCTCCAGCCCGCCGGAGGGCATGGAGAAGGGGTTGTGGCAGAACTCCAGCTCGCCGGATTCCTCGCCGATCTCGTACATGGGGAAGTCCACAATCCAGCAGAAGGCGTACTGCTCCTTGTCCATGTGACCGGGGACGGCGGCGCCCAGAGTCTTTACCAGCGTGCCGGCGGTCTTTTGGGCAGCGCCCAGCTTGCCGGCGGACAGGGCCACGAAGTCCTTGGGCTTCAGACCCAGGGCAGAGACCACAGACTCCTTGATGGGCTGGACAAACTTGGCGATGCCGCCCACAATCTCACCGTTCTCGTCCAGGCGGAACCAGTAGGGCTTGCCGCCGGAGACCACCTCCACATCCGCCAGGGTCTTGTCGATGAACTTCCGGGTCTCGTGGAAATCGCTGACCACCACGGCCTTCACCACGTTGCCCTCGAAGGGGCCGAAGCCGCAGGCGCCCAGCAGGCCGGTGACGTCCTGCACCGTCAGGTCGATGCGCAGGTCCGGCTTGTCGGAGCCATACTTCTCCATGGCCTCGGTGTAAGGGATACGCATGAAGGGCGCGGAGCTGGCCCGGTCGTATTTGCCGTACTTGGCAAAGATGGGGGGCAGCACGTCCTCCAGTACGGCAAATACGTCATCCTGAGAGGCAAAAGCCATCTCCATGTCCAGCTGGTAAAACTCACCGGGGGAGCGGTCCGCCCGGGCGTCCTCGTCCCGGAAGCAGGGGGCGATCTGGAAGTACCGGTCAAAGCCGGAGGTCATCAGCAGCTGCTTGAACTGCTGGGGTGCCTGAGGCAGGGCATAGAACTTTCCGGGGTGGTTCCGGGCGGGCACCAGATAGTCCCGGGCACCCTCCGGGGAGGAGGCGGTCAGGATGGGGGTGGTGATCTCCAGGAAGCCATGCTCTGTCATGGCCTGCCGCAGGGCGGCCACTACCTGGCACCGGAGGATGATGTTGTTCTTCACCGCCGGGTTCCGCAGGTCCAGATAGCGGTACTTCAGGCGGGTGGCCTCGTCGGCCTCCCGGCTGCGGTTGATGGGGAAGGGCAGCTCGTTGTGCTGGCAGCGGCCCAGCACCTCAATTTTGCCGGGCACCACCTCGATCTCGCCGGTGGGCAGCTTGGCGTTCTTGCTGTCCCGCTCTCGGACGGTGCCCTCCACGGAGATGGTGGACTCCTTGTTGATGGACTTCAGCAGGGCCACCATGTCGGCGGTCTCCGCCACCACCTGAGTGGTGCCGTAGAAGTCCCGGACCACGGCGAAGGCCAGCTCACTGCCTACCTCCCGGAGGTTTTCCAGCCAGCCGCAAATCTTTACGGCCTTGCCGGCGTCGGAGAGCCGCAGCTCTCCGCAGGTATGAGTGCGATTCTGTGTCATGATTGTGGATTCCTTTCTGTGTGGAAATGTGATTACAAATAGAAATTTATATAAAAAATATTACGAATTGGGATCATATTTCGCTGCCAGAGCCCAGAGCTGTTCCCCAAGGCCCCTGCCAACGGCCTCTCCGTCCGGGACGGTGCAGCCGTAGAAGTCCGCCTGTCCCGGAGCAGCATAGGACCACTCCCGGACGGTAAAGTTCAGCACAGCAAAATCGCCATCTGTACCGGCGAGGGAGAGGGAGAACATCCAGTCTCCCGCCTCATAGGAGACGGACCCATGGCTGGCATTCACCGCCTGAGCAAGGGGCTTGATTAGCGGGTCTGTCAGAGAACGGCAGAAGGAGAGGTCTTGGAGCTGTTTCAGCAGGGCCGCCCCCTCTGGGGAAGTGAGGGGCACCGACACCGTGGCGGTCTCTGGCTCCTGGGCCCAGTCCCCCAGGGAGCGGATCAGGACGTTGATCTCTTGGAGTTCCTGGCCCTTCATCAGGTCCGGCAATGTTACCGGGCGGCTGTACCAGATCGCGGCGACCAGCAGCAGGACCAACAAAGGCACCCAGACACGCTTCCGGTTCTTCATAGAAACACCTCTAGTAAATACTGCTTGTATTTTTTATAGAAAATATTTCTGCTTGGACTGCTTGAGATGCGATTTGGTTGTCTCCGCAGGTGAAATTCGGCGTTAAAGTATCTCTGTGGGGCAGGGAATTACTCCTGGATGACAGTGCCCTTTTCCCGTTCCGCGAGACCCGCCTTAATGCGGTAGACGGTGGCGGCGGGTTCCAGCTTTGTCTGCTCGCCGGTGGCCATGTCCTTGCAGGCCACCACGCCGGAGCTGATCTCGTCCTCCCCCAGAAAGATCACATAGGGGATGCCCAGCTTGTCGGCATAGGCGATTTTCTGCTTGAATTTCTTTTCCTCGCAGTGGAGCTGGGCGCGGATGCCGTTTTCCCGCAGCAGGGTGGCCAGGGAGATGGCAGCGGACAGGTCCTCCGTCATGGGCAGGATCAGCACATCCGCCGGAGCGGTGGGCAGGTCCGGATTCAGCATACCCTGTTCTCCCAGCACATAGAACAGCCGGGTCAGGCCGATAGAGATGCCCGCGCCGGGAAGCTGGCGGTCCGTGTAATACTCCGCCAGATTGTCGTACCGGCCGCCGGAACAGACGGAGCCGATCTCGGGGTGATCCAGCAGGGTGGTCTCGTAGACGGTGCCGGTGTAGTAGTCCAGGCCCCGGGCGATGGTCAGGTCCACGGCGAAATTCTCCGCCGGGACGCCGAAGTCCGCCAGATACCGGACCACCGTGTTCAGCTCCTCAAGACCCTGGTCGAAGATTTCGTTCCGGCCCCGGTAGCCCTCCAAAGCGGAGAGAACGGCGTCGTTTCCGCCGGAGATGGCGATAAACTTCAGGATCTCGTCGGCGTCGGACGGAGCCACGGTGAGGTCGCCGGTGAGGATGGCCTTCACCTTTTCCGGCCCGATTTTGTCCAGCTTGTCTACGGTGCGCATGATGTCGCCGGATTTCTCCGTCAGGCCCAGCATGGCGTAGAAGCCGTTGAGGATCTTCCGGTTGTTCACCCGGATCTGGAACCGCTTCAGTCCCAGGGTGGAGAAGGTCTTGTAGATGATGGCGGGGATCTCTGCCTCATTGATGATGGAGAGCCTGCCATCTCCGATGATGTCGATGTCCGCCTGATAGAACTCCCGGAAGCGGCCCCGTTGGGCCCGCTCACCCCGGTACACCTTGCCGATCTGATACCGGCGGAAAGGGAAGGTCAGGTCGTTGTAGTGGAGGGCCACATACTTTGCCAGGGGGACCGTCAGGTCGAACCGGAGTGCCAGATCCGCGTCGCCCTTCTGGAAGCGGTAGATCTGCTTCTCCGTCTCGCCGCCGCCCTTGGCCAGCAGTACCTCGCTGGACTCGATCACCGGGGTGTCCAGGGGGGTAAAGCCATAGAGGGAATAGGTACGGCGGAGGATCTCCATGATCCGCTCCATCTGCTGCTGTGGTCCGGGCAGCAGTTCCATAAAGCCGGACAGTGTCCGTGGGGTCATTTTAGCCATCGTCAAAACTCCTTTTTCGTGGGATGCGGGTCGCTGCCCGGGATGCACCGCGGGCGCAAAATGATAAAACGCTCCCGTCCCGCGGCTTTGGGACGAGAGCGATTCCGCTTCGTGGTGCCACCCAAATTCAAGGCCTATAGAGCCTCCTTTTTGCCTCCTGTGCTACGGGGAGGGTGCCGTGGGCGTCTCCGCCCCCGCTCCGCCGCTGTCCTTCGTCCAGGCCGGCCGGGCCGCTCTCAGCGGTGCGCCCCTCTCTGTGGGGCCGGCGATTGGAGTACTGCTGCGGCATCCGCGCGGTGCAAATGAATCAACAGGGTGATTGTATGCGCTTTGGGGAAAAATGTCAAGCGATGGGACGGTTGGAGGGATTGACGATGCAGCGCCAGTCCAAATCGCCCCGGGCCAGACCCAGTACCAGCGCCTCCGCCGTGGCCAGATTGCTGGCAAAGGGGATGTTGTTCTGGTCGCACAGCCGGGAGATATAGGAAACATCTCCCACCATAGCCTCGTTGTTGGGGTCGTTGAAGAAGAGTACCAGGTCGAATTCGTTGTATGCGATCCGGGCGCCGATCTGCTGGCTGCCGCCGTGGGCGTAGGACAGGAAGCAGTGGACATTCAGGCCCGTGGCGTCGGCCACCATGTGGCCAGTGGTGTTGGTGGCGTAAATGTTGTGGTGGGACAGGATGCCGGCGTAGGCGGTGCAGAACTGCACCATCAGCTCCTTCTTGTTGTCGTGGGACATGAGGGCGATGTTCATGAAAGACTCCTTTCTCTATCTGATCCGCAGCAGGGGGACCCGTTCCCCCTGGAGGCGTTTCGCAATGTTGCGGTAGGCAGTCGCGGCGCTCTGGCCGTCCGCCAGCAGGATGGGCACACCCCGGTTCATACACAGGGGCAGGGCGTCATCCTCGGGGACCACTCCCAGCAGCGGCAGGCCGGCCTTGTCGATGGCATCGTCAATGGTGGCGTGGAGCTGGCGCAGCAGCTTTTTGCGCACCCGATTCACCACCAGGTGCAGGGCGCCTGCTGGGAAGCGATCCAGCTCCATGACGGTGTGCTGGGCGTCCCGCAGGGAGGAGGCGTCCGCAGTGGTCACCACCACGCAGCGGTCCGCGGCGCAGGTGGCCAGCTGAAAGCCCCGCCCCAGGCCCGCAGGTGCGTCCAGCAGACAGAAGTCAAACCGCCTGCGTACCTCCCGCAGCAGATCTGCCATCTGGATCTCCGTCACCGGGCGACCATGGGGACGCGCCGGCGCGGTCAGCAGGAAAAGGCCGGGGATCTTGGGGTGTTCCACAGCGGCCAGTTCCAGGGAACAGCGGTTCTGCGCCACGTCTGAGAAGTCCATCAGCGTCCGGTCCGACAGGCCCAGGGCCAGATCCAGATTCCGCAGACCGATGTCGCAGTCCAGGCACAGCACCCGCCGGCCGGATAGGGCGAGAGCCGCGCCTACACCCGCCGTAAAGGAGGTCTTTCCGGTGCCGCCCTTTCCGGATGCGACGGCAATGCACTGTCCTGGAGACGTCATCAGGCGGCACTTCCTTTCAACTGCTCACAAATGTATTATAAGGGATTCTTCTTGATTTTTGCAAACATTCTCGGATATTTTTCCGGAGTTTTTTTCACTTTTTCCACCACGATCAGCCGGTGGCGCACATCTGTACCGGGGATGGCATAGTCCCGGACCGCCTCCACGGCGCCGCCCAGGATCGCAATGGCGTGCTGTGCGGCGGCCAGCTCCGCGTCTGACTCCACGGATTTCATGGCCAGGAACTTCCCGCCGGGCTTTACCAGCGGCAGGCACAGCTCACACAGCACCGGCAGGGCCGCCACTGCCCGGGAGACCGCTAAATCAAAGGTTTCCCGGTGCTCCGCGGCAAATTCCTCCGCCCGGGCGTGGACGCAGGCCACATCGGGGAGGTCCAGCTCCCGGCACACCGTCTCCAGGAACTGGATACGCTTGTTCAGGGAGTCCAGCAGCGTCAGGCGGATGGAGGGCTCCAGCACCCGCAGGGGCAGACCGGGAAAACCGGCACCGGTGCCGACGTCCACCACGGACTTCCCGGAAAAGGACTCCAGGGTCAGCAGGGCGGCGCTGTCCAAAAAGTGGAGAGTGGCCACATCCTCCGGGTCCGTAATGGCGGTGAGGTTCATCACCTTGTTGGTCTCGATCAGCAGATCCCCATACCGGACCAGAGCAGGGATTCCCTCCACAGGGAGGTTCAGGGCGGCAAGACCCGATTGCAGGCGCTGTTCCATCATGTCCTCTCCTTCAGCAGGTCTCGGATCTCCGCCAGCAGCACTTCCTCCTGCGAGGGCTGGGGCGGGGGAGGGGGAGCGGCCTCCTTCTTTCGGTGGAAGCGGTTGATAGCTTTGATGAGGCAGAAGACCGCAAAGGCGATGATGAGGAAGTCCAGAATAGTGGAGAGAAAAGAGCCGTAATTGATGGCAACAGCGGCGCGCACTTCGCTGCCGCCGGCGTCATACACCGCCTCCCGCAGGACCCATTGCCATTGGGAGAAGTCCGCGCCGCCGGTGAGCAGGGAGAGCAGGGGCATCAGGATATCGTTGACCAGGGAGGTGGAAATTTTGCCGAAGGCGCCGCCGATGATGACGCCTACCGCCATATCCAGCACATTTCCTCTGGCAATGAATTGGCGAAACTCCGCCAGGAAGCCGGTGGTCTTTTTGGTAAGTTCAGTCATGGGACTCTCCTGTGTGAAATGAATGGGCACCTGTGTACGTATACTGTAACCATTGGAGCCCAAGGCTTTCAGAGATTTGACCCGAATGGAGCCGCTGGAGGGGCACCGAATGATCCGGAGCAGGGCTGCGCGCCGCTCCAACGGCTGGAAACGGGTTCAACGATTTGTATAAATAAAACGAAAAATTACAAATTGGATTTTTTCGCGGGGACCAGTAATTCCTTGCCGCCCATATAGGGCCGCAGGACCTGGGGGATGCGGACAGTGCCGTCGGCCTGGAGGTTGTTCTCCAGGAAGGCGATCAGCATCCGGGGCGGGGCCACGCAGGTGTTATTCAGGGTGTGGCACAGCTGCATTTTGCCATTTTCATCCTTATAGCGGATGCGCAGACGGCGGGCCTGGGCGTCCCCCAGATTGGAGCAGGAGCACACCTCAAAGAACTTCTGCTGGCGGGGAGACCAGGCCTCGATATCGCAGGACTTGACCTTTAGATCTGCCAGGTCGCCGGAGCAGCACTCCAGCTGCCGCACCGGAATATCCAGAGAGCGGAACAGCTCCACGGACATCCGCCACAGCTTCTCATACCAGTCCTTGGACTCCTCGGGCTTACAGACTATGATCATCTCCTGCTTTTCAAACTGGTGGATGCGGTAGATGCCACGCTCCTCGATGCCGTGGGCACCTTTCTCCTTGCGGAAACAGGGGGAGTAGGAGGTAAGGGTCTGGGGCAGGCTCTCAGCCGGCAGGATCTGGTCAATGAACCGGCCGATCATGGAGTGCTCGCTGGTGCCGATCAGGTACAGGTCCTCCCCTTCGATCTTGTACATCATGCCGTCCATGTCTGTCTGGCTCATAACGCCCTCCACCACGTTGCCGTGGATCATGAAGGGGGGGATGCAGTAGGTGAAGCCCTTGTCGATCATGAAGTCCCGGCCGTAGGCCAGCACCGCCTCATGGAGCCGGGCAATGTCGCCCAGCAGGTAGTAAAAGCCGCTGCCGGAGACCCGCCCGGCGGCATCCAGGTCAATGCCGTTGAAGGACTCCATGATATCCACGTGGTAGGGAATGGGGAAGTCGGGGACTTCACATGCTCCGAATCGCTGGACCTCTACATTTTCGCTGTCATCCTTGCCGATGGGCACGGAGGAATCGATCATCTGGGGGATCAGCAGCATATTGTGATGGAGCTTTTCCTCCAGCTCCGTCTCCTGTTTCTCCAGCTCTGCCAAGCGGTCCGCCTGTTCCTTCACCTGCTGCTTGACAGCCTCGGCCTCCGCCAGCTTGGCGGGGTCTTTTTTGGCCTGGCCCATCAGCATGCCGATCTGCTTGCTGAGTGTGTTTCGGTTGGAGCGGAGCTGATCCGCCTCCGCAATGGCGGCCCGGCGCTTGGAGTCCAGGTCCAGGACTTCGTCTACCAGGGGAAGCTTGGCATCCTGAAACTTCTTTTTGATATTTTCACGGACGGCATCCGGATTCTCCCGGATAAATTTGATATCCAGCATGATGATTCTCTCCTCAATTTATTGATGTTGCATGTTTCACGTGAAACAATGGCCAGCCGTTGACTGCTCAACGGGCCTCTGCTGCTTCCTTCAGCTGCGCATACCGCTGGGAGGGAGGGGTGACACCCTCCTCAGCAGTCTCAGGCAGTGCGTCCCGGTATTCAGACGCCTCGAAGGCGTCGATGCTGGCTTGACAGCCCGCCAGATCTCCCGCAGAATACTGCTGCTGAATGGTGTACAGAGCCAGCAGTGCCTGGTTCTCCCGCTGGGCCTCCGCCAAGGCGGCGTCAGTTTCCTCTGCGGAGGACTCCAGCGCGTCGATGGTGGTCTGGGCTTCATCCAGCTGGTTTTGCAGGTCCAGCAGGGCGTCCTGCGTGGCCTGTACCTCCTGCATGGCAGTGACGGAGTCCTGAAGCTCCCCAAGCACCTCGGAGTTGCTCCGCTGGTGCATTAGAAAGGACAGCGCCATCAGCAGAAAGGCCACGATGAACAGGATCATGATATAGATGACAACGGGCTTTTTCCCGGTGGAGGGCGTTTCCTCCGGAGCAGAGGAGGGTGTCTCCGCTTCGTCTCCGCTGCGCTTTTCAAATTTCATGGCAGATCATCCTTTCCCAATCAGGGGGTTTTCATTTGCTTTGCCCGGAGCATCGCCAGGGCCTCCAGCAGGTCGTTGAGGTCGTCAATGCCGTAGTATTCCAGCTCAATCCGGCCCTTTTTGCGGCCGGTGACGATCCGCACCCCCCGGCCCAGCTTGGAGCTCAACTCCTTCTGCGCCTCCGCGGCATAGTCGATTCCCTTCGGCGCGGGGGCTTTTTCCGGCTTTTCCAGACTCAGCCGCTTGGCCAGGGCCTCCGTCTGGCGGACAGAGAGGCCGCCGGAGATCACGGCGCCAGCGGCGTTTTCCTGCAGGGCGGGGGAGAGGGGCAGCAGCGCCCGGGCGTGACCGGCGGAGAGCTTTCCCTCCTCCACCAGCTTGGCCACCGGCGGCGTCAGGGACAGCAGCCGCAGCGCGTTGGCCACGGCGCTGCGGGATTTGCCCACTCGGGACGCGGCCTCCTCCTGGGTCATGTGATACGTTTCCATCAGGGACTGGAAGCCAGCGGCTTCCTCTATGGGGTTCAGATCCTCCCGCTGGAGGTTTTCGATCATGGCCAGCTCGGCGGCCTTGCGGTCATCGGCCTCCATGACAATGACGGGCACTTCCTGAAGGCCCGCCAGCCGCGCAGCCCGCCAGCGCCGTTCTCCGGCGATGATCTGATAGTAGCCGGAGGCCAGCTTCCGGACGGTAAGAGGCTGGATGATACCGTGCTCTCGGATGGAGTCGGCCAGTTCTGCCAGGGATGCCTCGTCAAAGTGCTTGCGAGGCTGGGAGGAACAGCTTTCCACCTGGGAAATGGGCAGGTACAGGCTGCCGGTGCTCTCCGCCTTCAATACGTCGTCGCCCAGCAGGGCGCCGAGACCCCGGCCGAGGCCGGAGGGTTTCTTGGATGCCATGGGAACGCTCCTTTCCAGAGAATCAGGCGCTTTGCTTTTTCAGAAACTCCGCTGCAAAGGCGGTGTAGGCCTCCGCGCCCCGGGAGGTCCGATCATAGGCGGTGATGGGCTTGCCGTGGCTGGGCGCCTCGCTGAGGCGCACGTTCCGGGGGATCACAGTGGCATAGACCTTGCCGGGGAAGTAGTGCTTCACTTCCTCCGCCACCTGCAAGGCCAAATTGGTCCGCCCGTCAAACATGGTCAGCAGCACGCCGTCCAGCTCCAGCCGGGGATTCAGGGACCTGCGGACGATCCGCACCGTGTTCATCAGGTCACTGAGGCCCTCCAGAGCGTAGTATTCGCCCTGCACCGGCACCAGGATGGCGTCCGCGGCGCAGAGGGCGTTCAGCGTCAGTAGTTCCAGAGAGGGGGGGCAGTCGATGAACAGGAAGTCGTAGCGATCTTTTATCTTGTCCAGCGCGTCCCGCAGAAGGAATTCCCGGCGCTCCATGCCGATCAGTTCGATCCCGGCGCCGGCCAGCGCCTTGTTGGAGGGGAGAACATCGCCGTATTTGGTGTGCACCAGGGCGTCCTCCACCGGCACTTCGCCGATCAGGGCATCGTAGATTCCCTTGGAGACCGTCTTGTCCACGCCCATTCCAGAAGTGGAATTGGCCTGAGGATCAAAATCACACAGGAGGATGCGCTGCCCGGCCTCCGTCAAGGCCGCGGCGAGATTCACACAGGTGGTTGTTTTCCCCACGCCGCCTTTTTGATTCACAATCGCAATGGTTTTTGCCACGTGGGCACCTACTTTCTGAAAATACCCAATAAGGTAGAAATGCTTATGCTCATTTATTATAGCAAGCGTGGACGGCCGTTGCAAGGAGAAAAGCGGAAAAGCAGAGAAAAGGAAGAGAAAATGTTTCACGTGAAACAAACGGCAGAAAAAGAGCCGCGGATGTTTCACGTGAAACATCCGCAGCCGGTCACAGCAAAAGACGGCAGCCCCAGGGCGGCAGCTGCAAGTGCAGAACACCGCCGGAACAGGGGAGAGTATCTCCGGTGAGGAGATCAGTGGGGCCAGCGCCTTCCCACAGCAGTGTGACAGTGTGGGAGTCCGGTGAGGCGTTGACGGCTGTGGTCAGCCGCTGGTCACCGTCCTGCCGGGCAAAAATCAACAAAGGACCTGCGGTGTAGAGCCAGGAGATGGTGCCGGACTGCAGGGCTGGATACGCATTCCGCAGGGCACCCAGCCGGGTGAACCACGCCAGCAGGTCCCGGTCTTCCCGGCCCCAGGGGTAGGTTCCCCGGTTCAGAGGGTCCTCAAAGCCCTCCATCCCGGCCTCATCCCCGTAATAGATCATGGGAGAGCCGGGGAAGGTGAACAGCACCAGCGCCGCCAGCCGCAGCTTGGCGATGCCCGCTGCCCGCTCCCGGGGCAAAAGCCGGTAGGAGGCCCGCTCCGCCTTGGTGTCCGGCGTTCGGTCCGCACCCAGCAGCGTCAGGATGCGGGGGGTATCGTGGGTGCCCAAAAAGTTCATGGCGGAGTAAAAGGCCGCCGGAGGATAGTTCTCCCGCAGGGTCTCCATGGCCTCCCGAAAGTCATCGGCATCCCCGCCGGAGACATAGGCCAGCAGCGCCGTGCGGAAGGGGTAGTTCATCAGCCCGTGGGTCTCACTGCCCAGCAGATACCGCCGCCGCTGGGAGTAGGCGATCTTATTGGAGCCGTCCTCCCACACCTCGCCGATCAGGACGCTGTCAGGGGCCGTCTCCTCCATGGCGGCGCGGATCTTCTCCAGAAACCAGTCCGGCAGCTCATCCGCCACATCCAGTCGCCAGCCGGAAGCTCCGGCACGCAGCCACCGGCGGATAATGGAGTCCTTGCCGTCAATGATGAAATCCACATAAGAGGGAGAGGACTCCTCCACCGCTGGCAGAGTGCGGATGCCCCACCAGGAGTCGTAGGAATCCGGCCAGTGGTGGAACCGGTACCAGCTGTACCAGGGAGAATCCTGGCTCTGGGCTGCGCCCAAAGTGGGGTAATAGCCATCGGCATTGAAGTACATGCTCTGGGATCCGGTGTGGTTGAACACGCCGTCCAAAATCACCCGCATCCCCCGCTGTCGGGCCTGGGCGCAGAGAGCGCGGAAATCGGCCTCCGTGCCCAGCATGGGGTCGATGCGGGTATAGTCCGCTGTGTTATAACGGTGGTTGGAGGCGGACTCGAAAATGGGGCAGAGGTACAGCGTGGTGACACCAAGGGCCTTCAAATCGTCCAGTTTCGACGTGATCCCCGCCAGAGTGCCACCAAAGAAGTCCCGGTTGCGGATCTCCCCATCCAGATCCGGCCGCCACTCCGGCGTGTCATCCCAGTCCTCGTGGACCCAGCGCCGGCCAACCAGACCCGCAGGGTCCACGGGTACCAGACGGCAGAAACGATCTGGAAAAATTTGGTATGTCACACCTGCCCCAAACCAGCCGGGCGTACGGCTTTCCTGGTAGACCGTCAGCTGCCAGGACACGGCCTGTCCGTCACTGCGGTAGCCGGTCTTGTCCAGCAGACAGCCGGTGCCGTCCTCCCGCCAGAAGCGGAAGTGATACCAGAGAAGATCGGGCAGCTCCGGCGCGGTCAGTGTGCCGGAAAAGCAAAGCCGCTCGCCTGCGAAGCCCTCCAGGGGTAGTTCCTGCTCCCGCTGCGTCCCGGAAAACTCACAGGAGAGGACCAGTGCGCAGTGGGAAAAGCCCTCCGTGGCCAGGGGGCGGCAGTGAAAGGTGACCGCCGTTCCGCAGGGGACGGCGCCGAAGGGCTCCTTGCACAGGTCGCAGCGGGGATCAAAGACAAAGGGTTCGCTCATGGGGATGCGTCTCCTTACGGAAGCAGTTGGTTTTCGCCGGTGACGGCACTGCCGGTCTCGTCGGCGGTAAAGTAAGCGTTGAGAATATCCACGCCCGTGGTGGCCAGATTGGAGCCCCAGGTGGCGTGCTCAATGACGATGGCCACGGCGATCTCCGGATCGTCATAAGGGGCGAAGCAGACGAAGACGCCGTTTTCGGTCTGGTTGCCGCCCAGCTCGGAGGTGCCGGTCTTGGCGCCGGCAGTGACCACGCAGTTCCGGAAGGCATTGTAAACAGAGCCGCCGGGCTGGGTGTAGCCCAGCATGCCCTTTTTCACCGCCTCTAGCGTGGAATCCTGCATGGAGACCACGTTGGTGGGCGCCGTGTCGCCCACAGCCAGGACCTCCGTATTGTCATAGGACTTCACGGCCTTCAGCAGGTGGGCCTTGCAGTGCTGTCCGCCGGAGGCCAGTGTGGCGATGTAGTTGGCAAGCTGGAGGGGCGAGTAGAGCTGGTTGGCCTGGCCGAAGGTGGCCCAGGGGGTCTGGTCGTGGCCCGCCTCATTGCTGGGCAGGGTACCGGCGTAATCACCAATCTCAATGCCGGTGTGCTCTCCCAGGCCGAAGGCCTGCAGATACTCCCGGAAGGTGTCCATGCCCATTCGGTATCCCATCTCCGCGAAGAAGTAGTTGCAGGACTTGGTGATGGCCTCCGTCACATTGATGAGACCGTGGTTGCCGCCGGCACAGTTGGCGCCGCTGTGGGTGGGGTCGTTGGGATAGACCCACCGGCTGGGAGAGTAGATCTCCTGGGTGGGAGTAATGATCCCCTTCTCCAGCGCGGCCACGGCCGTCAGGGGCTTGATGGTGGAGCCGGGGACGTACGTCCCGTTGGTGGCGCGGTTTGTGAAGGGGCGGGCAGGGTCATTGTAGAGAGCCGCGTAAATGCTGCTCTGTCGGAATGTGGAGAGATCATAGGTGGGATAAGAGGCCAGGGCCAGAACTTCCCCCGTGCCCACCTGTACCACCGCCACGGCGCCGCCCCGGGTCTCATCCCCATCCTCCCCGGTCATCCGGGTGATGGTGGCGGCCAGGGCGTCCTCCGCCGCCTGCTGGAGGTCCAGGTCGATGGTCAGCTCCACAGTGTTGCCGGGCACCGGCTCCTTGGAGTAATACTCGCCGGTGATCTTGCCGTCCTCGTTCAGGGAGACCACCCGGGTGCCGTCGGTGCCCTTGAGATGGGATTCAAAGGCCGCCTCCACGCCGTCCTTGCCCACATAGTCGTTCCAGTTATATCCCTCGCCCAGGGCCTCCTTTTCCGCACTGTCGTTGATTTTTCCGAGATACCCCAGGATATGCGCCCCGTAGGTCGTCTCGTACTCCCGTACGGAGGAGGGGGTGATCTTGGCTCCGGCGTAGTCGCCGTCGTTCAGCAGGGAGATCATCTCCGCGTCGATGTCCTCCGCCAGCACATAGGGGTCCGTCCTGGCGAGATTTCGGCTGCGGATCTCGTACTGGACGCCCAGCACCAGCCGGGCCTCCTCCACGGAAAAAGAGGCGGAGAGGCCGAAATCCTTCCGCATCAGGGCGATCAGCCGCGTGGCGGAGAGACCGGACCCTTCCAGCATGGCGCCGGTCAGCTGACTGGAGGTCAGCTCCTCCAGCAGGGCCTGGGCCTTGCCGGCCTGATCCAGCTCCTCATCCGCCAGGATGTCGTCGGCGGGGTTTTCCCTGTTGCCCTCCTCGTCCGTGGTCTCCAGCAGGGCAGGATGCTCCAGCAGATAAGCGGCCAGGGCGTTCGCGGCCTCGTCCAGATCCTTCAGATAGGTGAGAAAGCGGCTCCTGGCGGCGCTGTCCAGGGAGTCGATGGTGTAGGCGAAGGGGGCGGAGCGGGAGATGGGCAGAGAATCCACCCAGTTGATCCCCCGGCTCTGACACAACTGCAGCAGCCGCAGGAGGGACTCGTTGGCATCTTCGTCCTTCTCCAGCAGGGAGGCGTCAAAGGTCAGGTTGTAGGAGGAGCGGCTGGACACCAGCACCTTGCCGTTTCGGTCGGTGATATTGCCCCGGGCGGCCTCCACGGTCTCCGACCGGGCGATGCTGCGGACGGAGCTGGCGTAGTAATAGTCGTAATTGTTCACCTGCGTGTCGTACAGGACCCCGATGTAGACCGCAGCCACAATGAAAAACAGGGCTGCCAGAACATACAGGCGCAGATGATGGGCTTCCTTATGGTCCATAGACAGCCTCCTTCTCAGTCGTCCAGGTGGGTGCGGCGGAACACGGCAGAGAACAGCAACACCACCGGGACCACCAGCAGGATGGAGACGCAGACCTCCCGCAGGAAGACCTGGGCCCCCGCAGCCCAGGCGGCTTTCCCCCCGGCCCACAGCACGACACAGTGAAAGGCGTCTGTGAGGAGGAAGGAGAGCACGGAGGTGACCACCCCACAGAGAAAGCCTGCCGGCAGCAGGCTCTGGGAGATCAGCGCCGCGCATAGCCCCGCCGCGGGAAAGATCAGGGTGTAAAAGCAGGGGATGGACGCCGGCAGCAGCAGGTCGCACAGCACTCCCACCGTCAGGGCGTAGACGGAGGCGGGGAGGGGACCCTCATACATACCCAGGACCGCCACCAGGATGGGGAACACAAAGGGAATGACGCCCCAGAGGGTGATCCGCTGGAGCACCGCCCCCTGGAGCAGGAAGAACACTGCCGTGGCCCCGGCATACAGGGCCCATTTGAAAATGGTTTCATTCCGCGCCAGCAATGCCGGAGCCTCCTTTCCGAACAGGTGGGGACATCCGTCCCATCAGGTCTGGATGTCAAAGGATTTGATGACGAAGACCTCCACCAGACTGTCAAAGTCGGCGGCGGGTTCCAGCACCGCGTAGGAGGCGGCGCCGGAGTCGCTGAGCTGCACCTCCTCCACTGTGCCGACAGAGAGGCCGGAGGGATAATACCCGCCCAGGCCGGAGGTGACCACCAGATCGCCGCCCAGCAGCTGACAGTCCGCGGGCAGATAGTCCAGCCGCAGGCGGTTCTCCCGCATCAGGGAGAAGTCCCCCACCGCCAGCCCCAGGTCCTTGGTGCGGAACACCTGGGCGCCCAGGGAGGTGTCCGTGTCCACGATGGTGAGGACCGTGCACCAGTTGAGTCCCACTTCGCTGACCACACCCACCAAGGCATACGTCTCGTCGATGACGCAGTCGTTCACTTCGACGCCGTGATCCGTGCCGATGTTCAGTGTCAGGGAGGAGGTCCAGTTGGTGACCGTGCGCTCCGTGACGGAGGCCGTCTCCAGCTCCAGGTCATAGTTCTGGGGCCGCAGGTTCAGCAGATCCCGCAGGCGGGCGTTTTCCTCATTGTTGGTCTGAGCCAGGCGGTTCTGGGCCTTGAGGATGGCGTTTTCCCGCCGCAGGGCGGCGTTCTCCTCCTCCAGGGCGGTGACGTCCTGATAGTAGTTCTGCTTGTCTGTGATCCAGCCTGTTACAGCGGTGTAGGCCGACCGGAAGGGGGAGGCGATGATCCCCGCCAGATTGGACAGGGGAGAGGAGGTGTTGGAGAAAAAGGACATGAGGGACAGGCTCACGGCGATCACCGCCGTGGCGAACAGGACCCAGATGCCGTGTTCCCGAAAAAATTTCTTCAAAGGAAACCCTCCTGATCGTTGGTCAGCAGAAGAAATGGACGCCGAACCGCTCCAGCATCCGGCTCAAGCGCAGGACCGGCAGACCCATCACGTTGAAAAAGTCACCGTCCAGCCGCTCCACCAGAAGGGCACCCAGCCCCTGGACGCCGTAGGCCCCGGCCTTGTCCATGGGCTCGCCGGTGCGGATGTAGCCCCGGAGCTCCGCCTCCGCGGCGGGGCGGAAATACACGTCGGTGGACGCGCTCTCCGTCAGGATCTCGCCGCCCCGGCGGACGGTGACGCCGGTGCATACCGTGTGGCGGCGGCCCTGGAGGGCCGTCAGCATCCGCAGGGCGTCCGCCTCGTCCACAGGCTTGCCGAGACGCTGGTCGTCCAGAAACACCATGGTGTCGGCAGTGATGATGATTTCCTCCGGTGTGCAGAGAGCGGCGGCCGCGTCGGACTTCTCCCGGGAGATGTACTCCACCGTCTCCCGGGGGGAGAGGCCGGCGGGATAGGTCTCCTCTGTCTGAGGCACCCGGATGTCAAAGTCCGTGATGCCGATGCGCTGGAGCAGCTCCTGCCGCCGGGGAGAGCCGGAGGCCAGTACGATCTTTGCCATGGCCGCGCCCTCACTTTCCGGTGGAGCCGAAGCCGCCCCGGTCGGGACCGTCCAGATGCTCCACTTTGGTGAAGGTCAGCCGGGGCTGGTTTTTCATGATGCGGAACTGGCAGATCCGGGCGTTTTTCTCAATGGTCACATCCCGGGTGGCGTAGGCGGGCATCCGCCACTGGTCACCGTCGCCCCGGTAGGTGTAGTCTACCACGCCCATGGAGTTGGTCTGCAGAATGCCGTAATTCTTAAAGGTGGAGCTGCGGGGGACGATGTGGGCTTCATACCCCTCCGGCAGGGCGATGGCCACCCCCAAGGGGATCAGCCGGAACTCCCCGGCCTTCATAGTCACGGTTTCCGCCGCATGTAGGTCGATCCAGTCGGACTTGCCCTCCACGTAGCACAGCTCGTCGATGTCATCTGTGAAATATTTTACCTTGATCTCTTCCATGTCAAACTCCAAAATAAATACGGTTTGTATAATATAAAATAAAATTTATGAATTGTATAGGAAATATGATGCTGTCAGGCGGTTAACCCCATTGGATGCAGGAGACAAGTCCCGCTGATGGGCGGACAGATGCATCCCTGCTTTTATCAGTGTAAGGTTCCGTGCGGAGGGCTGTACAGCTCAGGGGGCGGAAATCAGGTGGACGATTGCATCCAGCAACAAGGGAACATACATGGCCGCCAGGCAGAGCTGTTCCCAAAGACCCTCACGGGCCACAGCCGTGCCCTGGAAGCGGTCTTTGTCCGAGAGGACAAACAGCGTGAAGAATACCAGCGCCAGCCCCAGGGCGGCAAAGCAGGCCCACGCCATAACCGGGGAGTCTGTCTCCAGCGCCAGCAGCGCCCGCCAGAGGGGTAGGAACAGCAGGGCGAAAAAGCCCAGGGCAGAGGCAATGCCGTGGATCAGGGCAGAGCGATCCGACAGATCTTTGGTGAGCCCGGTGGGAAACAGGGCGGCCAGGATACCGGCGCCCAGGGCGAAGCCGCCCAGGGACACGGCCAATCCCGCCGCCAGCCACCGGGAGGCCGGCGCCGCGCCGACGGCGTAGACGGCGGCAGTGGTCAAAAGCCATATCCCCAGCCACGCCAGCCACAGGCGGTAGACCCGGGCCACGGGACCGCCCCTTCTGCCCAGAACGCTGACCGCCATGGTTCCAGGCCGATAGGCTGGATCCTTCCGGGCCAGCAGGCAGGGAAGCAGAAACTCTCCGCAGAGGGTAAGGATCAAAAGGGTCCAAAACCAGCGGGTATCTATCCAGGCTGCCATTTGATTATTCAACTCCCCGTTCGTAAAGCCCCCGGGTGAAATCCCCCGCGGCGGGCGCGGCATCCAGATAGTTTTGCACGACGGACACGCATTCCTCCGCTGTCTCCGTGGTGAAGCGGAGACGGGCATAGGCCAGTCCCAGCCTGCGGTGCTCCGGCCGGTCCGCCAGATACAGCGGCTTGCTGTTCTGGATTTCCGTCCGGTGGCCGTAGGCGGGCAGCAGGGGAAAAGCGGCGCCGGTGCGGTCGACCAGAACATTGGGCTGGCCGCAGCGGCAGGGGCCGTCCTCCGGGACACAAGGGCCCTGCCGGTCCAGGCGGCAGCCGGTCTCGTTCTGCACCAGGCAGTTCTCCGTAATCATCAGGGGCAGGCGGCCGTAGACAATGGCCTCCGCCCGCAGCACCTTTTTCAGATCCCGGATCTGGGCGAACCGCAGCTCAAAGGACACGCAGGCGCTCTCCAGCTCCTTGTCCTTCAGATAGGCCAGGGACCGGGAATTGAACACATTCAGGCCGTAATCGCCGTAGAGATGGAAGTCCAGGCCCCGCACCAGAGGCAGATGGCCCAGATTTCCGATCAGAACACCGGTAAAGCCCAGAGCCCGGGCCCACTCCAGCAAGGTGCGGAGCGCAGACTCGTCCCGGTCCCGCCAGACCCGGGGCAGAACGGCGCACCACTCCGGGCCTTCTCCCGGGAGAGATTCCAGCCGGGAGACCTCTTCCAGCGGGATATAGACCCGGGCCGGGCAGCCCAGCTCCAGCAGGGCGGGGGAGAGCTGCTCCAGCCGGGTCACGGAAATGGTGAGTCGGGGCGCCTCCGCTGTGCAGTCGGCCTCCGGCAGGGGCGGCACCGGCAGCTCCCGGCGCTTGGGCGGCGCAGTGCGGGCGGCGGTGAGAGCCGCCAGCGCATCCCGCCGCAGGGCATTGACGGCACTGGCGGAGAGGGACAGCCCCTCATCTACCAGGGTGACCACGGTGTCGCAGCGGTAGGCGGTGCCGCCGGTCTTGCGGAGGCGGGCTTCCAGCTCCAGTCCATCCAGGGCCCGGGTCCGGGCGGCCTCCGGCACCGGGCCGGTGACCGTGACGCTGTGGCCGTCCCGGTCCGACACGGTCAGGGTGCAGGGCACCCCCGCGGAAACGGAGCAGGAGAGATCCACCGGCACCGTCCGCAGGCTGTCCCGTTCATAGGCCCGGCGGGCCTCCTCAAAGAGGTCCTTGGGGTCCGGAGCGTTCTCCGGACGGGTGCCGAACATGGCAGCGCCGTGTTTGCCCTGCCAGTACCAGTCGGTGAAGCCGGACCGGGAGAAGGCCTGCTCCAGCTCCGCCCGCTCGTCGGCGGTGGGACCACGGCCCTCCTCCAGCAGGCGGGCGTAGATGCGGGTGATGACGGCCACATACTCCGGCCGCTTCATGCGGCCCTCCAGCTTCACGCAGGATACGCCCATGGCCCCCATCTCCTCCAGCCGTCCGGCCAGACAGCTGTCCTTCAGGCTCAGGGGATATGCCTTTCTGGCGGGGGCGTTGACCCCGTAGGGCAGGCGGCAGGGCTGGGCGCAGCGGCCCCGGTTTCCGGAGCGGCCCCCGATCAGGGCGCTCATCCCGCACTGGCCGGAGTAGCACATGCACAGCGCCCCGTGGGCAAAGACCTCCACTTCCACAGGGCAGTTTTCACAGATCGTACGGGTGTCCTCCGCCGAACACTCCCGGGCGATGACCACCCGCTCGCAGCCGTCGGCGGCGATCTCCCGGGCACCGCCGGAGGTGAACAGGCTCATCTGGGTGCTGGCGTGGAGGGGCAGATCCGGCAGCGTCCGGCGCAGCAGGCCGAACAGCCCCCAGTCCTGCACCAGCACCGCGTCCACCCCCAGGCGGCCGGCCTGAACGGCTGTCTCCAGCGCCTGGGGCAGCTCCCGGTCCGTCACCAGGGTGTTCAGCGTCAGAAAGACCCGGACCCCCCGCTCGTGGCAGTAGGCCAGGGCGGCGGCGAACTCCTCATCAGAAAAATTTTTCGCGCCCCTACGGGCGTTGAAGGCGCCCCAGCCCAGGTACACCGCGTCCGCGCCGTTCTGGACCGCCGCCCGCAGAGCCTCCGGCGAACCGGCGGGGGCCAGCAGCTCCGGCCTCATCCCCGGTCCTTCCGGGCCTGGGCGTCCAGCTTCTGCTGGAGGCGGAAGACCTCCCGCTTCAGCTCGCTGGCCTCGCTCTGGGCCCTGCCGGCCTCGTCCAGATACCCCTTGATCTGGCCCCGGAGCTGCTCCGCCGCGGCCTGGGCCTTGAAGAGCTCGTCGGCAATGTTGACGGCGGTGAGGACGGCGGCATCCGTGCGGCCCACTTTGGAGCTGTCTAGGACCTCCGCCATTTTATCATTGACGTAGGCGCCCACCCGCTGCATGTAAGAAGAGGACTCCTCCGCAATGAAGGTGAGCTCCTCCCCGCAGATGTTGATGACTACGCGATTTGCCATAAACAACTTCCCCCTCGTCGGTAGATTGATCAGCGGCAGGGCAGATGCCGCCCATTATCATAAATTATAGTATATCATAGGAAAAAAGACAGCGCCACAGAAAAACGGGAGGTTTTGAAAAAATTCACATTTCCGCCAGAAGCTGGGGCAGGTGCGGACTTTTTCCGCCGGGGCTTGTCCTGCCGGGGAAAATCGTGTAGAATAGGGGAAGTTCAAAACGAGGGGAGGAGCGGAGGATGCCCAGCTGTCTGGTACATACCGGGGATGAGAGCGTCACCCTGTCCGCGGCCACGGTGAAGCGGCTGCTGGACCGGGGCGACGGGGATGCGGCGCTGCTGTATCTGGCGCTGCTGCGGCGGCAGGGCACGGTGCCGCCCCGGTCCCTGGCCGGGGAGCTGCGGTGGGACCGCGGCCGCATCGAGGCGGCGGAGACCGCCCTGCGGGAGCTGGGCCTGGTGGCCCCCGCGGAGACGCCGCCCGCCCCGGCGGAGGAGCGGCCCGTCTATCAGCGCGCCGACGTGGCGGAGCGGCTGGAGCACAGCAAGGCGTTCCAGGCCCTCACCCGGCAGGTGGAGGTGAAGCTGGGCAAAAAGCTGACCACCCCGGACGTGGGGATCCTGCTGGGACTGACGGACTATCTGGGCCTGTCGGAGGGCGTGGTCTATCTGCTGGTGTGCCACTGTGTAGAGCGGGTGCAGCGCCGATTCGGCGAGGGCCGCCGCCCCGGCATGAAGCAGATCGAAAAGGAGGGCTACGCCTGGGCCCGCATGGGGATCGACACCCAGGCGGCGGCGGATGCCTATCTCCGGACCTACGCCCAGCGCCAGGGGGTCCTGCCCCAGTATATGAAGGCGCTGCAGCTGGGGGACCGGCCCCCCGCGCCTTCGGAGGAGAAGTATATCCTCGCCTGGCAGGAGATGGGCTTTGGCCCGGAGGCCGTGGCCCTGGCCTATGACAAAACGGTGCTGAAGTGCCATGAGCTGAAGTGGGCCTATTGCAACGGCATTTTGAAGAAGTGGAACGAGGCGGGCCTCCACACGGTGGAGGAGATTCAGGCGGGGGACCGTCCGGCGGCCCGCAGGGGGGACCAGCAGTCCCCCAGGGACACGGAGACGGAGATGCGCAGATATATGCAGGAGCTGCATCGGAACAGGAGGTGATGAGCGGTGGCGTATGACGGAAAGGTGATGCGCTTGGCTCTCCAGCGGTTCGAGGAGGACCGCCAGAGGCGGCAGGCCCAGTATCAGGAGCGGCGGGAACGGATTTTTGCCCGCCAGCCCCGCCTGCGGGAGATCGACGGGGAGCTTCGCTCCACCATGAGCCGCATCATCACCAGTGCGCTCCGCCACGGCACGGACCCCCGGTCCGCGGTGGCAGTGCTGCGGGATGAAAATCTGAGCCTCCAGGCAGAGAAGCGGGAGCTTCTGCAGAAGATGGGCCTGCCGGAGGATGCTCTGGAGGAGACGCCCGCCTGCGCCCTCTGCGGGGACACGGGCTACCGCAACGGCCGGGTGTGCCGCTGCCTGCGGGGCTATTACGCCCGGGAGCAGCAGAAGGAGCTGTCCCGGATGCTGGACCTGGGGCACCAGAGCTTTGACACCTTCTCCACAGACTGGTACCCGGACCGCTATGACCCGAACATCGGCATCACCGTCCGGCAGCACATGGAGATGATCTACGACATCTGCGCGGATTTTGCCCACCAGTTCGGCAAGCGCCCGGCGAACCTCCTGCTCTTCGGCGCACCCGGACTGGGAAAGACCCACCTCTCCGCCGCCATTGCCCGGGAGGTCAGCGAGAAGGGGCATTCGGTGGTTTATGACACCGCGGGCCACATCTTTGCACAATTCGAGCAGCAGAAGTTCACCCGGGAAGAGGAGGCCGACGACCACGTGGAGCGGGTGCTGAACTGCGATCTGCTGATTCTGGACGATCTGGGATCCGAGATGACCACATCCTTCGTTCAGAGCGCCCTGTACCAGATTGTCAACACCCGCCAGATGGAGCGCCGTTCCACCATCATCAGCACAAACCTGACGCCGGGAGAGCTGGCCCGGCGGTACACGCCCCAGATCGCCTCCCGGATTGAAGGGGAATATACCCTGCTGCCCTTTGCGGGAGAGGATATCCGGAAGCTGAAAAAGGAACGTGCCCGGGGGAATTGAATCGACATGGAAAAAGGTCCCGGCCAATGGCCGGGACCTTTTTGACTGCTGTTTTCGGATGGTCAGAACTGGGGGAGTTTCCGCACCACGGCGGCGCAGCGGGCGCAGAGGGTGGGGTGATCCGCGTCGGCGCCCACAGTGGGGCTGTGCATCCAGCACCGCTCGCACTTGTCGCCTCTGGCCTCGCTGACTTCCACGGTGAGGCCGGGGAAGTTGGCACCCTGGCCCACAGTGGAGGCGGCATCGGGCTCCGCACTGGAGACCTGGCAGTCGGAGACGATGAAGAGCTCTGCCAGGTTCAGGCCCATCACCTGCACCAGGGCGGCAGACGCCGCGTCGTCCCCAGCGTGGAGGGCCACGTGGGCCTCCAGGGCCTTGCCGATTTTCTTCTCGGCCCGGGCGGCCTCCAGCACGGCGTTCACGTCGTCGCGCAGCTTTTCCACGGCGGACCACTTCTCCATGGCGGTCTCATCCAGGGCGTAGTCGGTGAAGGGCTTGTTCATGTCGTTGAACACCACGTTCCGACCGTCGTCGCCGCTGCGGTGGGGCATAGAGAGCCAGATCTCATCGCAGGTGAAGCACAGGATGGGGGCCATCAGCTTGGTCATGGTGTCCAGAATCAGGAACAGGGCGGTCTGGGCGCTGCGGCGCTTGGCGCCGTCCTTTTCCTCGCAGTACAGACGGTCCTTGATGATGTCCAGATAGAAGTTGGACATGTCCACCACGCAGAAGTCGTTCACCGCGTGGGTGACCACCAGGAACTCATAGTCGTTGTACGCCTTGGCGCACTTCTCCATCAGGGCGTTCAGGCGGGTGACGGCCCAGCGGTCCAGTTCCTCCATCTCCGCGGGCGCCGTCAGCTGGTCGGCGTCAAAGCCGTCCAGATTGCCCAGGCAGTACCGGGCGGTGTTGCGGAACTTGAGGTAGTTCTGGCTGAGCTGCTTGAAGATCTCGTGAGAGCAGCGGACGTCGGCGTGGTAGTCGGCGCTGGCGGCCCACAGGCGCAGCAGGTCCGCACCATACTGGTTGATGATCTCTGCCGGGTCCATGCCGTTGCCCAGGGACTTGTGCATGGCTCTGCCCTCGCCGTCCACGGTCCAGCCGTGGGTGACGCACTCCTTGAAGGGCGCGCCCTGGCCGAAGGCGCCCACGGCGGTCAGCAGCGCGGACTGGAACCAGCCGCGGTACTGGTCCAGGCCCTCCAGATACATGGTGGCGGGCCAGAAGCCCTGGTCCTTCTTCATGGCGGCGAAGTGGGAGGAACCGGAGTCGAACCAGCCGTCCAGGGTATCGGTCTCCTTGGTGAAGCCGGCTTTGGCACCGCAGTGGGGGCAGGCGAAGCCCTCCGGCAGGATCTCCTCCGCCTCCTTGGCGAACCAGGCGTTGGAGCCTTCGGCGGCGAAGAGCTTGGAGATGGCGTCGATGGTCTCATCGGTGCAGATGGGCTTGCCGCAGTCCTTGCAGTAGAACACGGGAATGGGCAGGCCCCACTTGCGCTGGCGGGAGATGCACCAATCGTTACGCTCTCGGATCATGGACTTCATCCGGTCAATGCCCCAGCCGGGCACCCAGCGCACATCGTCGCACGCGGCGACGGCCTGTTCCTTGAAGGACTCCACGGAGCAGAACCACTGGGGCGTGGCCCGGAAGATGATGGGGCCCTTGCAGCGCCAGCAGTGGGGATAGCTGTGGATGATGTCCTCGCTGGCGAAGAGCATGCCGCTCTCCTTCATGTCCGCCAGGATGACGGGGTTGGACTCATCGGTCTTCATACCGGCGTACTTGCCGGCGTACTCCGTGTGGCGGCCCTGGTCGTCCACGGGAACCACCATCTCCACGCCGTAGCGCTTGCAGGTCTCGTAGTCATCCGCGCCGAAGCCGGGGGCCGTGTGGACGCAGCCGGTGCCGGAGTCCATGGTGACGTAATCCGCCAGCAGCAGGCGGGAGGTCTTGGGCAGGAAGGGGTGGTCCGCCAGCATGTTCTCAAAGAAGGCGCCGGGATGGGTCTCCGCCACCTCCCAGGTGTCGAAGCCGCCCAAGTGCATGACCTTCTCCACCAAAGCCTCGGCCATGATATAGGCCTCGCCGTTGAGGGCCTTCACCACAGCGTAGGACTCGTCGGGATGCAGGGCGATGGCTAGGTTGCCCGGCAGGGTCCAGATGGTGGTGGTCCAGATCACGAAGAACAGCTTGTCATAACCGGAAAGCTTGCCGCAATCGTCGTGCATGGGGAACTTCACATACACAGTGGTGCAGGGGTCGTCCTGATACTCGATCTCTGCCTCCGCCAGGGCGGTCTCGTCGTGGGGGCACCAGTAGACGGGCTTGAAATCCTTGTAGATATAGCCCTTCTTGTACATGGCACCGAACACCTTCACCTCCTCAGCCTCAAAGCCGGGGTTCATGGTGAGGTAGGGGTGCTCCCAGTCGCCGATGACGCCCATGCGCTTGAAGGCGTCCATCTGCACGCCCACATAATGCTGGGCAAAGTCATGGCAGGCGGAGCGGAAGTCCGGAATGCTCATAGCCTTGTGGTTCAGCTTGTTCTGCTTGATGATGGCGGACTCGATGGGCATACCGTGGTTGTCCCAGCCGGGGATATAGGGGGTGTAGTAGCCCCGCATGGCGTAGGATCGGGTGATGATATCCTTGAGGGCCTTGTTCATGGCGGTGCCCATGTGGATGCCGCCGTTGGAAAAGGGCGGGCCGTCGTGGAGATTGAAGAGGGGCTTGCCCTCGTTCTTCTTCAGCAGCTCGTTGTACACGTCCTGCTCCTGCCAGCGCTTGAGCATCTCCGGCTCCCGCTTGGGCAGGCCCGCCCGCATGGGGAAGTCGGTCTTGGGCAGATTGATGGTCTTGTTGTAGTCCATATCTTTCCTCCTATTTCCATTCTGTTTGCTGAATTTTTATTGATATTGGGTAATGACGGTTTTACAGCTCCGGCAGAGGTAAGCCCGGGGGCGGACAACCAGCCCCAGCTTTCCACCCAGAAGCAAATCTCCCTTCCTGGCGGGAAGGGGAAGGCCTGACACCTCCTCTGACCAGAAAACGGGGGAGCGGCTGCTGAGAAAGCCCTCCTGCATTTGCTGCTGACAATAAGGACACTTCATAAAGCTCCTCCTGTTCCAGCTCCTATTTGCTATCTTTTTTGGAGGTTTCAATCAAGCTGCACGGGAAGGTGACAAGGCCGCATTCCCGGCAGAGCATGGCATGGGGAAATTCCGGGAACGGATCCCGTGTAAACACGCTGGTGGTGTCATCGCCAATGGGGCCCAGCTCCACGGTGTCTGTGGGGGCCCGAAAGAATCGGAGCTCCTGCTGCGTCCAGAAAGGGTAATTCCGGGTGTGCAGAGTTCCCTCTTCCATTTCCTTTCCGCAGTTTGGGCATTTCACCAGAATACACATCCCTTCAGAAAACAAAAACGCCTTGCCTCTTTTTCAAGAGACAAAGCGTTTGCAAACACTCTGCGGTACCACTCTCGCTGCTGCGCCCTTGCGGGAAACAGCCCCTCACAGCCCGCTGCCACGGGCCGATGCTGTAACGGGCATCAATCGTCCACGCTTACTCGCGTCGTCTTTCAGCAGGAGGCTCCAAGGTGATTTTCGCCGCAGCTCCCGTCCGCCTTGCACCAAACGGCGGCTCTCTTTGCAGGAGGGATGCCGGTTACTCGTCCTTTTCCACGCCGGAATGTTCCATTTACCGGACTATCGTATCACATTTTCGCCGTTTGTCAAGGCGGTTTTTGCAAAAGATACCCGTTTTAGCCCGGGGCGACCGTATCCGGGACCAAATCCCATCCCAGCCATCGGCCCTGCGCGTCATAGTTCCGGGCGGTGCGGCTGGCCCGGCAGTAGAGCTCCAGCACATCGTGACAGTATGCGGGCAGGGAGCCGACACCGGTGGACACCATCCGGCAGTTGCCCTCTATGCCGTCCAGGCGGCAGATGCCCTCGGCGTCCAGGGACCAGGAAAAGGAGTTCCCGGTCTGCGGATCGGAGAAGGTGACGGTATAGGTGGTCTCCGCATCCAGCGGCGCATCGGTGGGGACGATCACCGCCCCCTTCGAGGAGGGATATGGGCTGTTCCAGAGAAGGGACCAGAGATCCAGATAGGCCGCCTCCCCGGCACCGTCCATGGTCCAGCCGTCGGGACCGGTAATGGACACATGGGGCAGGGCGCCCCCGCCTGCTGTGGGATCTGAAAGGGGGACTGTGTCTTCCAGCGAGGCCGGGACATAGACAAGGTCCATCTCAATCTCCAGGGCGCCGTCCCGAAACGTCACGGCGCAGAACTGTTCCTGATCCCCGTCCGTGCCGTGATAGCGGTAGATCAGCCGGACCGGGCCGGGCCCCTCCTGCTCCACCGCAGCCAGGAACAGGCCCGATGCGTCGATGTATTCGGACGGCGTCACACAACAGATGGCGCCGTCTGTCCGCCGGAAGTAAAAGGAAAACGCGCCCTGCCACTCGGCGATCTCCCAGACCAGTTCCGCCGTTCCGTCCCCGTCCAGGTCCAGGGCCACCGGGTCCATCCTGGCGGTAAGGACCTGCAAGTCCCCGGCAGTGTCGAACCAGTAGTAATCATAGGAGTAAACGCCGGAGCAGTGCCCGTCGGTCCGCAGCAGAAAGCCATCGTGCCCCAGAATACCGGAGCAGGCGGTAAGGGCGGCGGTTTCCGCGTAATTGGGGCCCTGGTCCGCGCCGCGGTACAGGCGGGCAAATCGGATCCACCCGGCGCCAGGGCGCAAAAAAGCGCCATCGATCAGGCCCTCCGCTGTAACGTAGAGCCTGACGATGGTGTTGTCTTTTAATGTACATTCCGCCAGAACGGATGCCATCTCCGCTTGGTCCACAGGGTCCAGGGTGCCGCCCCCCACCCGGACGGGATTGGCAGACGCCCGGGTATCCACCGGCTCCAGGTCCAACAGGGAGATAATCTGGACCGGCGTCTCTTCATAGAGCAGGGATTCCTCCTCCAGCGTCTGCGGAGGAGGGACTTCGCCGGGCGGAGCGGCGGGGGAGCGGGCGGCGGCAAAGACCGTCAGTGCGGTGGCCAGCAGGAGACACAGCAGTGCTGGCCCGCGTTTTTGCCACATGGATCAAAAAGCCTCCTTAGGCGGCTGAAGCCGCCGGGATATGGACGAAAAGGCCCCGCAGGGTCATTGATAACGGTATTGCTTGCAGGCGTATTGGTCCACGCAGCTCAAAAACATCTCGTGGCTGCGGAACTCCAGCAGCTGGCAGTCCTTCTCCTCGTGGAAGGAGACAATGCGCCGCTTGGTATCCACCCACATGCGCCAGAGCGTGGCGGCAGCCGGATTTTGCTCCATGGAAAAAGGCCCCCTTTGATGTAAAATCTCCCTCTGCTTTATAAGACGATCAAGAATGCCGTTTTGTTTCACGGAGGACCAAAAAATTTTTGAAGCTCCGTGTCAGGAGACTTCGGTCTGGCGCTCCATCTCTGCTGCAACGTCTGCCCGGAAGGCATCCCAGGCCTCCGGATGCTCCACATAATAGAGGGGACACAGCTTCTCCGTCACGTCGTAGTGGCGGATCACATCAGTGTCCGGATCCAGATCGAAGGTCCGGCACAGCCAGGCCGTCAGCTCCACCACCTGCTGGTAGGCGGCCGGGGAGAATGCCCCGGTCTCGTCCGGGTGGCAGACCTCGATGGCCACAGTGTCCTCGTTGCGGATATTGGAGGCGTAGGCGATCTCCGTCAGGGGAATGCACTGGATGACCTCACCCACCAGCCCCACGATGAAGTGGCTGGAGGCGTATGTCTCCGTCTCCCCGGAGGACAGGGATTCAAAGTAGTTCCGGTTGGCCTTCGCCGTGGTGCCGGGGTTGCCCACGTAGTGGATCACAATCCCATCGATCTTCTCCAGGGGCGTGCCGGGCCGGGACCAGGGGTTCACGGTGAGGAGGTCCGCCTGCACATAGTCCGGCACCTCCACGCCCTCTCCCGGAAGGCCCCGGCCGGCCCACAGCCAGACGGCGGCGCCCACAGCGGCAAAGATCAGCAGCAGGCATAAAGCGGCAAAACGGGGATTCCGTCGCCGCCGCGTTCTTGCCCCCCTCATGCCGGGGAGACCATGGCGGAAGTGGTGTCCTCCGTGTAGACCACCGCATTCTCACCCGTGTGCGGAACCTCCTGCCAGATGGAGGAGCCGTCCGCCCCATAGTCCTCCGGATACAGCTGCCGGTAGGTGACGAGATCTGCCCTCGTCACCAGGCCGAGGCGCTCCAGGCAGTCCACCGTCTCCGTCATGGCAGGGGTCACATGGACAGAGATCCAGTCGTAACGCTCCCTGTCTGCACTTTCAAAGTCCAGCCCCAGGTCCATGGCATAGCTGCTGCCGCTGTCGCCGGAGAACCAGTCGTAATCCCCCCAGTTCCCGGCGGTCAGATCCCGGCCCACTGCCTTGAGAATGGCGTCACCCTCCCGGCTGCCCAGTTCGTAGCCCTCGCCACGAGTGTCAATGTACAGGCTGCCGCCGCTCACCGTCCAGAAATCGTCATCCAGATGGAGGCGCCGGGCTTTTACAGTATCGCTGTTCACGAACTGGTCCAGCAGATAATCATAGGTCTCTGGCTGGGCCAGTCGGTCCCGGGTAATGAGCAGGGAGTACCAGCGGTCTATCCGGGTGCCGCTTTTCAGAGTATAGGTGAGATTCAGGCCGGTGTATGCCGTGTTGGGGGTCTCATCCTCAGACCAGGTGGAAGATCTGCGGGCCTCCATCTCCCGAACATAGGATTCGTCGGCAACCACCGTTTGATGGAGGGCCCTGACCTGCTCCAGCAGGTCCGCGTCCTTCTCCGGCGTGAGCGTGTAGGTGTTGTCGGCAATCCGGATCTCCAGGGTCTGGATCTGGGAGGCCTCCGGCACCCGGTCCGCCACACCCAGCAGGTCGAAATGCAGCACACAGCAGACCAGGGCACAGCCCGCCAGCACAATGCCCAGGCCCTTCCAGCTGCCCCGGAACACCTTGAAGGCCTTGGCCAGCAGCATGGAGGCGCCGTAATACCCGATGGCCCCTGCCGCCAGCAGGCAGACCACCATGGGCAGCGTGTCGTAGTATTCCCCCTGCTGGAAGCCATACCAGAACAGGGAGTAGAGGAACTGGCCGCCCAGCAGGGCACAGAGCCCTGCCACACCGTACCGGAACACCGGCCGCAGCCAGCCCACGGCCACCACGTCGCCGGCGGTCTCACTGCGGCGCCTGCGGTAGAGGATGAGGGCCAGGGCAGCCAGCGCCAGTCCTACCAGGGCGTAGACGCCGATCAGCCAGAAGCTCTCCAGGTCTGCGGAGGTCAAAAGGCGGGAGGTGTAAGGCGTTCCATCGGGGAACGTCTGCTGGACCTCCACATACTGCCGGGCGCACCGGACGTTGTTGACCAGATACACGGTGGGGGAGAGCCATTCCACCACCCCGGTGTAATAAGTGGAAAAGCCGAAGATGAACCCTTGGGCGAAGGAGGAGATCAGCCAGTCCAGCAGCACCGCCAGGAAGTGGAGCAGGGCGTACAGCGGCGGCATGGTGAAGGCGTTGCCGGTGATGAAGGCCACGAAGGTGGCGCTGGAGAAGTAGAAGAAGCTCTCACCCAGCACTGCCAGGACGGTGACGGCCAGCCCCTTGGCGTCAAAGGCCCCGCCGCACAGGGAGACCACGACGCACAGGACCCCGGTGACCGCGTAGGGAATCAGGGTCATGGAGAGGCCGGAGAGGAAGTTGGTGAGGAACAGCCCTTCCCGCCGGATAGGCAGGGTGTGCATCAGCCCCACGCTGCGGGCGTTGTATAGATAGCTCCACACCGCCATGGCACAGAGGGCGGCGTAGACCAGATTGATGACGGGCACGGCGCTCACCGCATCATAGTACATACCGGTGAAGTCCGGTGCGGAGAGGACGTTCCAGCCCCGGTGCACCATATCCAGCAGCACCGCCAGAGGGAACAGAGCGCCGATAAAGGACGCCAGGCCCCACAGCGGCCAGAACCGGGTCAGGTTCTTGCGGAACAGCGTGGCGTTAAAGTACGATGTCTTTGACTGCATAGTCCGCACCTCCCAGCTCATAAATAAAGATCTCCTCCAGGGTCAGGGGCACTGCGTCCACCAGCAGGGGACTGTACGCCGCCAGACGGTCCTCTGCCTCCTGGGCGCTCATCCGCATGATGAAGGTATGGATGCGGCCGATTTGGCTGGCGTGGAGCACCGGCAGGTCCGACGGCACCTCCGTCATCCCGTCGGGGAACACCACCTGCAGCTTTACCATGTTGTCCTGCAGCTGGGCCAGGGACCGCTCCAGCAGCACGCGGCCGTGGTCCATGATGCCCACGTGGTCGCAGACGTCCTCCAGCTCCCGCAGGTTGTGGGAAGAAACCAGCACCGTGGTGCCTCGCTGGGCCACATCCGCCAGCACCAGAGACCACACCTGCCGGCGCATCACCGGGTCCAGACCGTCCACCGGCTCATCCAGGATCAGGTAGTCCGGCATGCAGCACAGGGCCAGCCAGAAGGCCGCCTGCTTCTGCATACCCTTGCTGAGGCGGCGGATAGGCCGTTTTTCATCCAGCTGAAAGACCTCCTTCAGCTTTTCATACCGCTCCATGGAAAAAGCGGGATAAAATCCGCGGTAAAAGCGCATCATATCCCGAATGGAGGACTGAAGGAAGTAGTACCAGTCGTCAGGGATGGCGGCGATCCGCGCCTTCAGGGCGGCGTTCTCCCACACATCCTCGCCGCCGATGCGCACCGTGCCCGCGTCCTGGCGGAAGATGCCCGTCAGGTGGCGGATCAGGGTGGACTTACCGGCGCCGTTGGGACCCACCAGGCCGTAGACGCTGCCCGCCGGCACCGACAGCGCGGCGCCGTCCAGGGCTGCGAAGCCGTCGAACCGCTTCACCAGGCCATTCACTTCGATCATGACGGACTCGCCTCCTTCACCAGATTCAGCAGCTCCTGCTGGCTTACCCCTAGATACCGCAGCTCGGAGAGGAGCTCCCGCACCTGGGTCAGCAACTCCGCCCGCCGGGCGGAGTCCGCCGCCGCGTTCGCGGCGGCGAAGCTCCCCTTGCCGGGGACCGAGTAGATGTATCCCTCGCCCTCCAGCTCGTTATAAGCTCGCTGGATGGTATTGGGATTGATGGCCAGCTGGGCGGCCAGCGCCCGCACTGAGGGCAGCTTTTCGTCCGCGCTCAGCGCACCGGTGACGATCAGCTTCCGCAGTCCGTCCCGGATCTGCTCGTAAATGGGCCGGGAGTCCCGATAATTCAGGCTGATCATCCGCTCACCTTCCCTTCCGCGGGGCCGCGGTGCAGCCCCTGCAACTGTATTAACCGTATTAGTACGGTTAGATTATCATGAGAAGAAGCGGTTTGTCAAGCCCATTCGGGGGACAAAAACGGGGAATTTTCCGCCGATCCGGGGAAAACTCCACATTTTTATCTTTACAACTGGGAATTTCTGTGGTATCATGCAACAGCACGTGTATGTGCGGCCCCAGCCCTTCGCTCCGTGGACTTTCACCGATCCCGGGGCGCAGCCCTGCGGGTATATATGAAGAAAGGTGGAAATTTTCATGCTGCGCAAAGAACAGAAGACCGCGATCATCGACGCCAACCGCACCCACGAGGGGGACACCGGCTCTCCCGAGGTCCAGGTGGCCATCCTCACCGAGCGGATCAACGTGCTGACCGAGCACATGCGGAACAACCCCCAGGACAAGCATTCCAACCGCGGCCTGCTGCAGATGGTCGGCAAGCGCCGCCGTCTGCTGGACTACCTCCAGAAGAAGGACATCGAGCGCTATCGTGCCCTCATCGCCAAGCTGGGCATCCGGAAGTGAGTCAATGTGGAGGGTGGTGCGCCTTTGCCGCACCACCCTCTTCCCGCATTCTTTCAACGCCCGCGGGCAGGCCGATCTTTTAGCAGTTGAAGGAGGGACCGGGGATCCGGCCGTTGCTTCAAGTGCTAAATGGTTTGGCTCCCGCGGAGATCATACGAAAAAGGAGACCAGACATGTCAACCATTATCACCAAGAGACAATTCCCCAACTACCACAAGTACGAGATGGAGCTGGCGGGCCGCCCCCTGACCATGGAGGTGGGCAAGCTGGCGGAGCTGGCCAACGCCGCCGTCATGGTGGGCTACGGCGACACCCGGGTGCTCTGCTGCGTCACTGCGGCGCCCCGCCCCCGGGACGGCATCGACTTCTTCCCCCTGAGCGTAGATTTTGAGGAGAAGCTGTACTCCGTGGGCCGCATCCCCGGTTCCTTCAACCGGCGGGAGGGCCGCCCCGGCGAGAAGGGCATCCTAACCAGCCGTGTCATCGACCGGCCCATCCGGCCCCTGTTCCCCTCCGACTTCCGCAATGACGTGTCCGTCATGTGCACGGTCATGAGCGTGGACCACGACTGCACGCCGGAGATCGCCGCCCTGATCGGCACCTCCGCCGCCCTGGCCATCTCCGACATCCCCTGGAACGGCCCCGTGGGCGCCCTGAAGGTGGGCCTTGTGGACGGCAAGCTGGTGTTCAACCCCGACAGCGAGCAGCGCAAGGTCAGCGACCTGGACGTCACCGTGGTCTCCACCCGCAAAAAGGTGGTCATGATCGAGGCCGGCGCCAACGAGGTCCCCAACGACAAGATGTTCGAGGCCATCAAGATGGCCCATGAGGAGAATCAGAAGATCATCGCCCTGATCGATCAGATGGTCTCCGAGGTGGGCAAGCCCAAGTTTGAGTATCCTCACGCGGATTTCAACCAGGAGCTGTTCGACAAGATCGTGGCGGACTTCATGGACGAGGCCAAGGCCGCCATGGACACCGACGACAAGAACATCCGGGAGGCCCGCTGGAACGCCATGATCGAGAAGTGGCACGAGAAGTATCTGGAGGAATATCCGGATATGGACCAGTACCTGGAGGAGTTTACCTACAAGTTCCAGAAGAAGATCGTCAAGCAGTGGCTTCTGGAGGGCCACCGCGTGGACGGCCGCCAGAAGAACGAGATCCGGCCCCTGGCCGCCGAGGTGGGCGTGCTGCCCCGGACCCACGGTTCCGGCCTCTTCACCCGGGGCCAGACCCAGGTGCTCTCCGTCTGCACCCTGGACACCCTCTCCGCCAACCAGAAGCTGGACACCATCTGGGAGGAGACGGAGAAGCGGTATATGCACCACTACAACTTCCCCGGCTACTCCGTGGGCGAGGCCAAGCCTGCCCGTTCCCCCGGCCGCCGGGAGATCGGCCACGGTGCTCTGGCGGAGCGGGCTCTGGTGCCCGTGCTGCCCTCCGTGGAGGAGTTCCCCTACGCTATCCGAGTGGTTAGTGAGGTGCTGAGCTCCAACGGCTCCACCTCCCAGGGCTCCATCTGCGGCTCCACCCTGGCCCTGATGGACGCCGGCGTGCCCATCAAGGCCCCTGTGGCCGGCATCTCCTGCGGCCTGATCCAGGACGACGACGGCTCCTTCACCACCTTCATCGACATCCAGGGCGTGGAGGATTTCCACGGCGAGATGGACTTCAAGGTGGGCGGTACCAAGAAGGGCATCACCGCCATCCAGATGGACCTGAAGAACGACGGCCTCACCATGGAGATCATCAAGGAGGCCCTGGACATCACCTATGACGCCCGGTGCGAGATCCTGGATCAGATCATGCTGCCCGCCATCTCCGAGCCCCGCAAGGAGGTCAGCAAGTACGCGCCCAAGATGCTGACCATGCACATTGATCCCTCCAAGATCCGGGAGGTCATCGGCTCCGGCGGCAAGGTCATCCAGAAGATCGTGGCCGACACCGGCGCCAAGATCGACATCAACGACGACGGCTCCATCTTCATCGCCGGCGTGGACGCCGCCAGCTGCGACGCCGCCAAGAAGTGCATCGACGACATCGTGTTCGTCCCGGAGGTGGGCGCGCTGTACTACGGCCGCGTGGTGCGGCTGATGACCTTCGGCGCCTTCGTGGAACTGGCCCCCGGCAAGGACGGACTGGTCCACATCTCCAAGCTGGCGGACCACCGGATCGAGAAGGTGGAGGACGCCTGCAAGGTGGGCGACATGATGTGGGTGAAGGTCACCGACATTGACGAGAAGGGCCGTGTCAACCTCTCTCACAAGGATGCTGTGAAGGAGATCAAGGCCAAGGAAGCCGCCGGCGAGCGGATCAAATAACGAGGTCTCCATCCTGTTCCATTCCCTGTCAACTGGAAGCGTCCGGGCGCATCGTGTACCCGGACGCTTTTGACGAAAGACGGCGGCTGCCAGAGGCAGCCGCCGCCTTTTTTCGTTGCCTGCAGTTCATCGTTCCCTACTTCGCGGAAGTCTCTGCCTGAGCGGCCCGATACAGGAATGTGGCGATCTGGCCCCGGGTACAGGGAGTGCCCGGGGAGAATGTGGTCTCCGTGGTGCCGCTGGCGACGCCGTTCTCCACCGCCCACAACACCGCCTGGTCAGCATACCAGTAGAGGGGCTGTCCGTGTCCGTCTCCGTCCCCGAAGGGGACGTCGGCAAAGGGAAATTCTCCTTCCATATCCGGGCTGCCGGCGGCGCGCCACAGGAAGAATACCGCGTCCAGCCGGGTACACACCGCATGGGGCGCAAAGGTCCCGAATCCCCACATATCCTTCTCTGCAGCCCACTGGACGGCTCCGTAGTAGTAGGCGCTGGGATCCGTCACATCCATGAACTGCTGTTCTGCCAGCGCGGGTTTCGGCTCGCCGGCCGCCCGCCATAGGAACACGGCCAGCTGGGCCCGGGTACAGGGCGCATCGGGGGAGAAGGTGGACGCTGTGGTGCCGTTGGTGACGCCGGTTTCTGCGGCCCACAGAATGGCATCATAGTAGGGGGAGGTCTCCTGCACATCAGTGAAGGGGCTGGCAAAGGCCAACGCGGGCAGGGGCAACCCCAGGCACAGGGACAGCGACAGACAGAGCGCAAAAACGTGCGCTTTCATGCTGTATTCCTCCTTTTCTGTATCTTTGTGGCTCGTTCGGCGCGGCTGTCAGTCGTGAAAGCAGAACCGGCGGGCGGCATCATGATTTCCAACGGCATTTGGTTTTGATGGCTGCATTATATCACCGCGTACCCGAAAACACAAGGAGGCCCCAGCGCCCGTCCTCGTTCTCGTCAGGACAACTGCGGGGCGGTCACAGCGCCGCGCCCAGTTGCCGGGCGGCCTCCAGCTGCTCCGGATGGGCCTGGATATCCCCGACGGCCATGTTCCCGCCGGCGTATACAATGCCCGCATCCTTCCAGCCCAGGCAGTCCAGCAGCGCCTTGTAATAGGCCCGCACCGGGGCGAAATTCTCCTCCGTGTCGCCTTCCGCCGCCATCAGAAGCACCGCGTCCTTGACCGGATTTGCCAGATCGGGGCCCAGTTCCGCCACCGCGAACAGCCGGTCAAAGGCGCATCTCAGTTGTCCGGAGATGCTCCAGTAATACATGGGCGAGGCCAGCACCACCACATCCGCGGCCATGTAGGCCGGATACACGGCGTCCATGCCGTCCCGCTGGACACAGGGGTGCCGGGGATCCCTTCCGCCGCCCAGGCAGCCCCGGCAGCCGTGGATGTCCAGAGCGGCCAGATCGAACCGGGCAACGGTGTGGCCCGCCGCCTCCGCTCCGGCAGTAAACGCGTCGATCAGCGCCGCAGTGTTTCCGTGGATGCGGGGGCTGCCGTTGAGAATCAGAATCTGCTTTGACATCAGAATGGCTCCTTTTTTCTTGATGTCCCCAGTATCCTATGATATTCTCTGTTTGTAAAGTACGCACATCGGTGTAAGATACTAACCAAAAGGAGAGCATAAAATGGAGCCATGCATCACGGCGGGCACCGGGATTGAAGAGACGGGCTTCGGCTACACCATGTCCCTGGTGAGCGGTAAGTACAAGGTGATTATTCTCTACTGGCTGGCGGAGTACAGCGTTCTGCGGTACAACGAGCTGAAGCGGCGCCTGGGGACCATCTCCCACAAGACGCTGAGCCTCTCCCTGAAGGAGCTGGAGGCGGACGGCCTGGTGCAGCGGGAGGAGTATCCCCAGATTCCCCCCAAGGTGGAGTACAGCCTTTCGGAGCGGGGGCGGTCCCTCATCCCCATTTTGGACGCTATGTGCATCTGGGGCGAGGAGAACCGTCCCCGCGGGAAGGGAGCGTGAGGCAGATGGATGTGATCGCGGCAATCGCCACTGGAAGCGCCGCCACCGCCATCGGAATCGTCCGGGTGTCGGGAGACGGGTGCTTCGCCCTGTGCGGGCGGGTGTTCCGGGCGGCTGGCGGCCGTCCCTTTGCCGCCCAGGAGCCCCGGAAAATGGTGTTCGGAGAGATGCTGGACCGGGCGGGCCGGGTCATTGACCGGGGCCTTGCGGTGCGGTTCCCGGGGCCGGGCAGCTACACCGGGGAGGACTGCGCAGAGTTTCACTGCCACGGCTCCCCCGTGGTGCTGCGGGAGCTGCTGTCTGCCCTCTTCGCTGCCGGGGCCCGGCAGGCCCAGGCGGGGGAGTTCACCAAGCGGGCGTTTTTGAACGGCCGGATGGACCTGACCCAGGCGGAGGCGGTGGTGGACCTGATCGACGCGGAGACCGCCGCCGCGGCCAGAAACGCCGCCGCCCAGCTGGACGGCGGCCTGCGCCGGGTGCTGGAGCCGGTCCAGGAGGAGCTGCTGGAAGTCACCTCCCGGTTTTACGCGGTGGTGGACTACCCGGACGAGGACATTCAGGATGTGCGGCCGGAGGAGATCGCCGCTGCCCTCCGGTCCGCCGCTGGGCGGCTGGAGCGGCTGCTGGACACCTGCCGCCGGGGACAGGTACTGAAATCCGGCGTCCGCACGGCTATTGTGGGCCGGCCCAACGCGGGCAAGTCTTCGCTGCTCAACGCCCTGGCGGGGTATGAGCGGGCCATCGTCACCGACATCCCCGGCACCACCCGGGACACGGTGGAGGAGTCCGTACTCTGCGGCGGGGTCCTGCTGCGGCTCATCGATACCGCCGGCATCCGGGCCACGGAGGACCCGGTGGAACAGCTGGGGGTGGAGCGGAGCCGGAGAGCCATCGCCTCCGCGGAGCTGGTGCTGGCGGTGGTGGATGGTGCGGTGCCGGAGGACCCGGAAGAGGGATCTCTGCTGGCGGATGTGGCCCGGTGCGGAGTTCCTTGGCTCCTGGTGTTCACTAAGCGGGATATGGCGGGGGGGCTGCGGACGGCTGGGGCGGTCTTTCCCGCCGGAGAGGGCCCCCTGGCCCCGCCTGCCGCCGTGGTGTCCCTGTCCTCCGTCACTGGCGAGGGACTGGAGGACCTGGGAAACGCCGTAGCAGCCCTGTTTCCCGCCGGGGACCCGGGGGAGGCGGGCAGCCTGCTGACCGACCGGCGGCAGGAAGACGCCGCCCGCCGGGCCCTGGACGCAGTCCGCCGGGCTTTGGAGGCCCTGGAGACCGGAATGACCCCGGATGCGGTGCTCACAGACGCGGAGGAGGCCCTGGACGCGCTGGGAGAGCTGACAGGCCGCACGGCGAAGGAGGAGATTGTCTCCCGCATTTTTTCCCGATTCTGTGTGGGAAAATAACTGCTAACAGAAAATGCAATACCGGACCCTGGAAAACGTGATTTACAAAATCAGATTTGCGTGGTATACTACCTCTGAATAAAAGCCGTGCCGCACGGCGGAAGGAGTGTATCCGCATGTATGATCTGACGGCCCTGCGGGAGAGGCTGCGGACCCAGCGCCCGGTGCCCTGGGACCAGCTGCCGGACTTCTCCCTATATATGGACCAGGTGCTCAGCTATATGGACCGGCAGGTGATCCGGTTCGACGAGGATGACGGCCTCACCGCCGCCATGGTGAACAACTACACGAAGAGCGGCCTGGTGCCCCGGGCGGAGGGGAAGAAATACAACCGGGACCACCTGGCCTATCTCACCGCTATCTGTGTGTTGAAGCGGGTGATGTCCACCCGGGATATGGATCTGCTGATCCGGGAGGAGCTGCAGGGGGACCGGCCCATCTCCGACGGGTACGCCGCCTTCTGCGGGAGCCTCAACAAGGCGCTGAACGCCGTGGCCGATGAGATGGAGGACCGCACCGGGGAGGAGGAGCTGGCGGATGCGGCCATCCACTTTGCTCTGATGAGCTACGCCGCCGGCGTGGCCAGCAGCCGGTATGTGACGCTGCTGCGCCAGCGGCAGGAGGCCCGGGAGGAGGCAGCAAGCGCCGCCCACGCCAAAAGCAAAGAACGGGCCAAAAAGGAAAAGGAGAAGGACTGAGCATGGATGATTTTGTGATCCTGACAGACAGCTGCTGCGACATGACCGCCCGGATGGCGGCGGATCTGGAGCTGGAGGTGCTGCCCCTGAGCCTGAATATGGAGGACCGGGTGTACCACAACTACCTGGACGGCCGGGAGATCGGCTTCCAGGACTTCTATGCCCGGCTCCGCGCCGGCGCCCTGGCGACCACCTCCGCCATTAGCGTGGGCGTGTTTGATGAGGCTATGCGGAAGATTCTGGATAGCGGCAGGGACGTGCTGTACCTGGCCTTTTCCTCCGCGCTCTCCACCACCTACCAGTCGGCGGTGATCGCCGCCGATGACCTGCGGGAGGCATACCCCGGACGGAAGATCTTTGTGGTGGACACGCTCAGCGCCTCTTTGGGCCAGGGGCTGCTGGTATACCTCTGCGTCCAGGAAAAGCGGAAGGGGAAGACCATCGACCAGGTCCACGTCTTTGCGGAGGAGACCAAGGCGAAGGTGTGCCACTGGTTCACCGTGGATGACCTGAACCATCTGAAGCGTGGCGGCCGGGTCAGCGCTGCGGCGGCCCTGCTCGGCACCATGCTGTCCATCAAGCCGGTGCTGCATGTGGATGACACGGGCCATCTGGTGCCCGTCAGCAAGACCCGGGGGCGGAAGGCGTCCCTGCTGGCCCTGGTGGACCGCATGGCGGAGAGCGCCATCGACCCGGCGGGGCAGACCATCTTCATCAGCCACGGGGACTGCGAGGCAGACGCTGAGTTTGTGGCGGACGAGGTGCGGCGCCGCTTCGGCGTACAGGACATCTATATCAACTACGTGGGGCCGGTCATCGGCAACCACTCTGGCCCTGGCACGCTGGCCCTGTTCTTCCTGGGCAGCCGCCGGTGAGGACGGACGGAAAAGCGTCCCTTCAGAGGGGCGCTTTTCCCTGGAGATCAAATATAATTCCGCTCCGGCGGAGAGATGAGGTGACGGCTGTGAAATGGCTGGAGGTACATATCGACACAAACCACACCGGACTGGAGCCGGTGGAGACGATGCTCTCCGCCCTGGGCATCGACGGTGTGGTGATCGATGACGAGACGGAGTTCGAGGACTTCCTGGAGAACAACGGGCAGTACTGGGACTATGTGGACGAGGATTTGCGGCAGGAGATGCAGGGCCGGTCCCGGATCACCTTCTATCTGGAGGCGGGGGACGAGGGCTTCGCCAAGCTGGGGGAGGTCCGCATCGCCCTGGAGGAGCTGAAAAAGACCCGGGACGACTGCGGCACCCTGCTGATGACCCTGGATGACCTGGAGGACGCCGACTGGGAGAACAACTGGAAGCAGTATTACAAGCCCATGGAGATTGGAGACCGGCTGCTGGTGGTGCCGGAGTGGCTGCGGGAGGACCCCAAGGTCCGGGCGGGCCTTGCCGCCGGGCGGGTGGCCCTGGTGTTGGATCCGGGCCTCACCTTCGGCACCGGCAGTCATGCCACCACCCGCCTGTGCCTGACGGCGCTGGAGAAGACCATCCGCGGCGGCGAGCGGGTACTGGACCTGGGCTGCGGCAGCGGTATCCTCTCCATCGCGGCGCTGAAGCTGGGGGCGGCCTCCGCCGCGGCGGTGGATATCGACGACAAGTGCCGGGACGTAGCCTATGAGAACGCCGCCCTCAACGGCATCGGGCAGGACACCTACACCGTCCGGATCGGAGATGTACTGGGGGACGCGGTTCTGCGGGCGGATCTGGGCGGCGGCTGGCAGATGGTGGTGGCTAATATCGTGGCGGACGTCATCATCGGCCTTTCTCCGCTGGTGCGGCCCATGCTGGCTCCGGGCGGACTGTTCCTCTGCTCCGGCATCATCGACGACCGGGCGCAGGAGGTGGCGGACCGCCTGCGGGAAAACGGCTGGGAGATCCTGGAGACACGGAGCGCTGAGGGCTGGTTTTCCTATCTCTGCCGCTGAACAGGAACTAGAAAAGAGGGGATCGGATTTGAAAACGCTCGGCCGCCTGGATGGCTTCCTGGGCGGACACATGGCGCCGGTGGTGCTCTGCTGTGTGGCGCTGGGTATTGCCTTTCCGGAGGTGCTCTCCCACCTGAACGGGGTGACGGTAGGGCTGTTCGCCTTCATGACTTTTTCCAACAGCCTGGGCGGCGGCTTCCGGGAGCTGGCGCAGGTGGTCCGCCACCCTCTGCCGGTGGCGGTGATTTTCGGCCTGCTCCACGTGGTGATGCCCCTCATTACCCTGGGCCTGGGGACGCTGTGCTTTCCGGACGCGCCGCTGTTTACCATCGGGCTGGTGCTGGAGTATGCAGTGCCCACCGGTGTGGCGTCCCTCATGTGGGTGGGCATGAGTCGGGGCAATACCGCCCTGTGCCTCTCGGTGGTGCTGCTGGATACACTCCTCTCCCCGGTGGTGATCCCCCTGACCATGAAGCTGCTGGTGGGCTCGGTGGTGGAGCTGGACACCTGGGGCATGATGCGGGACCTGCTGCTGATGGTGGCGCTTCCGGCTCTGGTAGCCATGGTGCTGTACCAGCTGACAAAGGGTGCCGTGGCGGTCACGCTGAAGCCGAAGCTGTCCCTGCCCGCCAAGGCGGCCCTGCTGCTCATCATCACGGCCAATGCCACCGGCTGCGCGCCCTTCCTCCGGAACCTGACACCGACCCTGGTGCGGGTGATGATCGTGGTGTTCTTCCTGTGCCTGTTGGGCTTTTTCCTGGGGTATTGGGCGGGGCGGCTGTTGAAGCTGGACTTCCCCACAGTGCAGACTGTCGCCCTCAACGCCGGGATGCGGAACATCAGCGCTGGGGCGGTGCTGGCCGAGGCCTATTTCCCCGGAGACGTGCTGTTTCCGGTGGCCTTTTCTCCGGTGTTCCTCCAGGCCACCACGGCCCTGATCGTGAAGGCCCTGCGGGCCACCAGGCCCGGCCGGGCGGATCAGGCGGCCTACGAAGCGCGCCTGGCGGAGGAACCGTCCCGGTAATGGAATATGCAGTGTTCGCATGGCGGCCGCCCATTGGGCGGCCGCTTTTCCTGCGGAGTGGGGGACGCCTCGACAGATTCCCCCTGCCTTTTTGGAACAGGACCTGTAAAATAAAGGAAATGAAACGGAGGTGGTCCCATGGACAGGCCGGAACGGAAGGTGCTGTGGCTCCCGGCGGCGGAAATCCGCCCCAATCCCATGCAGCCCCGGCGGACCTTTGAGGAGACGGGGCTCCGGGAGTTGGCGGAATCCATCCGCCGCCACGGTATCCTCCAGCCCCTGACGGTGCGGCGGACCGCGGCGGGCTGGGAGCTGGTGGCGGGGGAGCGGCGGCTGCGGGCAGCCGTGCTGGCGGGTCTGGAGACCGTCCCCTGCCTGGAGGCGGAGGTGGACGGGCGGGCCTCCGCCCTGCTGGCCCTTGTGGAGAATTTGCAGCGCAAGGATCTGCATTACCTGGAGGAGGCGGAGGCCATCGCCGCCTTTCTCCACCAGACGGGCATGACCCAGGAGGCGGTGGCGGCCCAGCTGGGCATGTCCCCCTCGGCTCTGGCCAACAAGCTGCGGCTGCTGCGGCTGTCCCCGGCCTGCCGGGCGCTGCTGGTGGAACACGGATTGACGGAGCGTCACGCCCGCTGCCTGCTGCGGCTGGAGGACGAGGGCGAGCGGCTGACCGCCCTGCGCCAGGCGGCGGCGAAGCACTGGAATGTGGCCCAGACGGAGCAGTATGTAGAGCGGCGGCTGGCAGCCCTCCAGACCGCGCCGCCCGCAGGACGGCGGACGTACATCATCAAGGACGTGCGATTGTTTTTGAACAGTGTGGACCGGGGGCTGCGGCTGATTCGGGACGCAGGTGTGGACGCCCGGACGGAGCGGGAGGAGACAGAGGACGAAATCGTTCTGACGCTCCGCATTCCGAAACAGCGTCGGAAAGAGGCCTGAAACTTCTGATTGTTACGGGATTGTAATCCATTTTCCAGAAAAAACGTGCTAAAATAAAATCCTGAATGCATAAGCTAGGACAGCACGGCTTGTCTGGGCGATCCGACAGAACAACAGGAGGGGCTTCATGGAACCGAATACGAACGAAGCCACCGCGCCGAAGCGGCTGAAAACCGGCGGCAAAAAGCCGATAATTATCATAGGAGTTATTGTGGCGGTATTGCTTGCCGCCTATGTGGGCCTGTGCGCCTATGCCAATTCCCTGGATATATTTTACCCTAACACCACCATCAATGGTGTGGACGTGGCAGGCCTCACAGCGGAGCAGGCCGCGGAGCGGCTGCGGCAGGAGATTCCGGAGGAAACCGTAGAGTTTTATTTACCGCTGGCCGATGAGACCGGGGATGGGGAATCCGCGCCGGAGGGAGATATGCTGTACGGCGCAGACCCCGACGCCGTATGCACCTATCGGGAGCTGGGCATCACAGAGGAACTGGACTATGAGGTCAGTGCCCAATCCGCATTTGATGCCGTGCAGGGCCGGAGCAGCTTTTTTGTCAAGGGCTGGGAGTATCTTGCCTGCCTGGTCGGAGCAGATGGACAACTGGGCGTCGTGCTGGAGCCGGAGGAGGATATCTTCCAGGTAAAAATGGAACAGCTCAGTGAGCAGTTCTCCCGGGAGGCCCAGGACGCCTCCTACGAGGTGACGGAGGATGCCGTCGAAATCACAAAAGCCCTGAACGGACTGTCCGTGTCCGCCGCAGATCTTGCGCGGACTGCACAGGAAAGATGGACTGGCAGCGGCAATGGCGCGGCGGCCAGCGTGTTTGTGAACAACGCTCGGATCCTTCCCGCCAAGACCCTCACCGCCCAGGAGATCTACGACGATTGCTCCGGCGTGGTGAAGAACGCCTCCTATGACAAGGAGACGGGCGCCATCGTACCGGAGGAGGCCGGAGCGGACTTCGATGTGGACGAGGCCCAGCGGCTGCTGGACGCGGCCGCGCCCGGCGAGACCGTCACCGTCCCCGCCCAGGTGGAGCTGCCCGCCGTCACGGCGGAGGAGCTGGAGCAGGTGCTGTTCCGGGACGTGCTGGGCGAGGCCCGCACCCATGTGGGCGGCACCTCCGCCCGCCGGTCCAATGTGAAGCTGTCCGCCGCATCCATCAACGAGTATGTGATGAACAGCGGCGACGTGTTCTCCTACAATGACGTGGTGGGCCAGCGGACCGCCGCCCGGGGCTATCAGGCGGCTCCCGCCTATGTCCAGGGGGAGACGGTGGACGAGATCGGCGGCGGCATCTGCCAGACTTCCTCCACGCTGTACCTGGCCTGCCTGCGGTCCAACCTGGAGATCACGGAGCGGTACGCCCACCGCTACGTCCCCGCCTATATCACCGCGGGCATGGACGCCACGGTGTCCTGGGGCGGGCCGGACTACAAGTTCACCAACAACTCCCTGTACCCCATCAAGATCGTCACCATCTATGAAAACAATTACCTGACGGTCCGGATCCTGGGCACCAATGTGGACGGCACCAGCGTGAAGATGACCAACGAGCACCTCTCCACCACGCCCTATGAGACGGTGTATGAGGACGACCCCACCCTGGCGCCGGGCACGGAGAAGGTCAAGACCACGCCCTACACCGGGTACAAGTACCGGACATACCGCAATGTCTACGACGCCAACGGCAAGCTGATCTCCTCCACTTACGAGGCCACCAGCGACTACAAGTCCCGCAATAAGGTGATCCTCCGGGGCCCGGCGGTAGAGCCCGCCGACGGCGGCGCCCAGATCCCAACGGACACCACCGAGCCCACCACGCCGGTGGAGCCCACGGAGCCCCAGGACCCTGATGTCCCCGCAGAGCCTACAGAACCCACGACGCCGGATAATGGCTGGACCATCCAGACGCCGGAGCAGGACGGCCAGCAGACAGCGGAAGGGCAGACCGGCACCGGGACCACTGGGGAGTCCGAACTTTCCACGGACGTCCTGCCCCAGGACGAACCCTTTGTATGACCGCCAGGGGAATTCTGTCACTATTTGCAGAAAGAGGCAGCCGGATTTCCGGCTGCCTCTTCGTCTTTTTCCGCCCGCCGCATATACTAGCCCTATCTGACGCGGGCGGGAGGACGGTCATGGAAAAACATGCCTTTCATGTCTGGCGGTACGGGGCGCCGCTGCTGGTGCTGGCAGCGGGCGCCGCCGCCCTCTGGCCGTTCCGCCATCAGTTGACGGCGGAGGCCATCGCCGCCTTTTCCCCCCGGCAGACGGTTCTGGCGGCGTCGTTCCTGGTGGGGCTGTACGCCCTCAAGAGCCTCTCCGTCTGCTTTCCCATGTCCGCCCTCACGGCGGCGGGGGGACTGCTGTTTCCCTTCCCCCTGGCGCTGGCGGTGAACCTCTGCGGCACCGGGGTGGCCCAGACCATCCCCTTTTTCCTGGGGCGGCGGGAGCAGGGGGGACTGGAGGCCCTGGCGGAGCGGATTCCCCGGGTGGCGGGCGTCTGCCGGGCCCAGGCGGAGAACCCGTGGCTGTCCGTCTTTCTGCTGCGGCTGGCGGGGGCATCGCCGGGGGACGTGGTGAGCCTCTATCTAGGGGCCTCCGGCACGCCCTACGGCACGTATCTCTCCGCCGGGCTGCTGGGCGGCCTGCCCCGGATTGCCTGCGCCACCGTGCTGGGCGGCGCGCTGTGGCAGCCGGGGAGCGGGCGCTTCTGGCTGTCCCTGGCGGCGGGCGGGGCGCTGACGGCCCTCTCCGGCGTTATCTGGCTCCTGTGGCGGCGCCGCAGGAGGGCGTGAAGCGGCGGTTGCTTTTTTTTGCCAAACCGTGTACACTGTTGTCGGCAAGCTCGATCTGTCCAATGAGGGAGATGGTCGGATGCAGACGCTGACACAGCGCCGCAGCGTGCCGGTGGACGCGGCCAAGACCGCTGCCATCTTCGGCACGCTGCTGATCCATGCCTCCGCCGCCGGGGGCTTTGCGGGAGCGCCGGGGTCCTTTGGGTGGACCTCCGCCCTGTTCTGGAACTGCCTGCTGCGCAGCGCGGTGCCGGTGTTCTTCCTGTGCAGCGGCGCGCTGCTGCTGCCGCCGGAAAAGGAGGTCACCGTCCGGCGGGTGTGGACGAAGTACATCCCCCGTATCCTGGCGGCCCTGCTTTTCTGGGCCGCAGCCTATGAGGGTGTGGAGCTGCTGCGGGGCTGGCGCGCTGCGGGCGTGCTGGAGCGGACGGCCCTCCGGCAGGCGGCGCTGAATCTGGTGCTGTTCCATCACAAGAACCATCTCTATTACCTCCACATCATTCTGCTGGTGTACGCGGTGCTGCCCCTGACCCGCCGCCTTGTGGCGGCGGCGGACCGGCGGCTGCTGAACTACGCTCTGGGGATCTGGTTCGTGCTGGGGTGTCTGGCCCCCACGCTGAAATTCTTCCCGCCCCTGTCCCTCGTCGGCGGCATCCCTGCCCAGTACCCCATCAACCTGACCTGGTGCGCCGTGGGCTATGGTGTGCTGGGCGATGTCCTGACTCAGGAGGCGCCCCGCCACAGGCCCCGGACCTTTGTTTGGCTGTATTTGGCGGGCACGGCGCTGACCTTCGGCCTGACGCTGGCGGCCTCCGTCAAAACCGGGGCGCTGTATCAGGTGTTCCTCCAGGGGAGCGCCCCCGGCGTCTGTTTGCAGGCGGCGGGGCTGTACGGCTTTTGCGCCGCCCGGTGGCAGAACCGGGACCGCTGGCCCGTGGCGGAGACCGTCTCCAAGGCGTCTTTCTGCATCTACTTGACGCACCTGTTCTTCCTGGACTTCCTGGCGGGCAGGGGCCTCTCCGCCGGGACGCTGCCGCCCGTCTGGGGCGTGCCGGTGCTGGCGGCCGCGGCCTTCGGGGGCGGCTTTCTGGTGTGGCTGGTCCTCCGGCGGGTGCCGGTGGTGAAAACCTATCTGATTTGAGGAGAAAACTATGCTGTATGCCCTTTGCGCCGCGCTGTCCCTGGCCCTGCTGGGCCTGGACCAGTGGGTGAAGCACTATGTCACCGTCAACATCCCCCTGGGGGAGGCCCAGCCCTTTCTGCCCGGGCTGGTAGAGCTGCGGACCGTCCACAACTACGGGGCGGCCTGGTCCAGCTTCTCCGGTATGCGCTGGCTGCTGGTGGCGGTCACCTCCGTCATTGTGATCGCGGTGGCGGTGGTCCTGCTCCGCCGGATCGTCCGGCACCCCCTGGGGGTGGCGGCGGGATTCCTGATTCTGTCCGGCGGCGTGGGGAACATCATCGACCGGGTGCGGCTGGGGTACGTGGTGGACATGTTCCACCTGGAGTTCTGGCCCTCCTACCCGGTGTTCAACGTGGCGGACATCTGCGTGGTGTGCGGCGCCGTGCTGGCGGTAATCTATTACCTATGGTTCTACGAGAAATACGACAAGAGAGGCAAGGCCCATGGAGACGCGGACGCTCCAAGTGAATCCTGAGGACACCGGCACCCGGCTGGACGCCTGGCTGGCCGGGCAGCTGCCGGACGTGACCCGCTCCGCCGCCGCCCGGCTGTGCGAGGAGGGGCGGGTCACCGCTGCCGGAAAGCCCCTGGCGAAAAACTACCGCCTGGGCGGGGGAGAGGCCGTGTCCGTTACCCTGCCGGACCCGGAGCCGGTGGACGTGGCGCCCCAGGACATCCCCCTGGATGTGGTGTACGAGGACAGCGACGTGATCGTGGTGAACAAGCCCAAGGGGCTGGTGGTCCATCCGGCCCCCGGCCACCCGGACGGCACGCTGGTCAACGCCCTGCTCCACCACTGCGGGGACTCCCTCTCCGGCATCGGGGGGGAGCTGCGGCCCGGCATCGTCCACCGGATCGACCGGGACACCTCCGGCCTCATCATCGCGGCGAAAAACGATGCTGCCCACCAGAAGCTCTCCGCCCAGCTTCAGGACCACACCCTGGCCCGGATTTACCGCTGCATCGTGATCGGGAATCTCCGGGAGGACAGCGGCACGGTGAACGCCCCCATCGGCCGCCACCCGGCGGACCGGAAGAAGATGGCGGTGGTGGCGGGCGGCCGGAGCGCGGTGACCCACTGGTCCGTGCTGGAGCGGTTCCCCGGCTATACGTATGTGGAGTGCCGACTGGAGACCGGGCGCACCCACCAGATCCGGGTCCACATGGCGCACATCGGCCACCCCATTCTGGGGGACACGGTGTACGGGGCGAAAAAGCCCGTGCCGGGCCTCCAGGGCCAGTGCCTTCATGCGGTGGGGCTGCGGTTCCTGCACCCCCGGACCGGGGAGCTGGTGGAGCTGTGGTGCGACCTGCCGGAGGCGTTCCAGACCCAGCTGCGGAAGCTGGAGAACCGAGGATAGAACAACGCCGGGCCGCTCTCAGCGGTCCGGCGCGTTTGCACCCGGCAGCCGGGTGTCCGGCGGGTCCTGGTCCGGGGTGCGGGGGATCCACAGGGGGCAGGACTGATCCTCCCGCCGGTCCTTCATGCGGGGATGGGCGCAGTGGCCCAGGCTCAGGGGCAGAAAGCACCCGTTGGGGGCGTTCCGGGCCTGCCGCCCGTCCCGCCAGATGTAGTGCCGGGTAAAGTGGCCGCAGGAGCCGCAGTACACGTCATCCCGCCGTTCATAAACGGACATATTCATCACCTCGCGGGCATTGTAACATATCTCATCTCACAAGATGCAATTTTATCGGTAACACCGATAAAAAATTTTGTATGCGTGTTATGACTAAAGTTTTTGCCCGCTGCCCGGCTTGGTGTATACTTGCCATGAGGGGATGAGCATGAGACTGGAGAGGCTTCAAATGCTCCGAGAAGAACGGGGTTGGAAACAGAGCGACATGGCCCGGCGGCTTTGGGTGAGCCAGAGCACCTACTCCGGGTATGAGACCGGCAAGATCCAAGTGCCGGTAGATACGCTGTTGAAGCTGGCCGATATTTATGATGTCAGCATGGATTATTTAATGGGCCGCACGGACGAGCGGTAGAAAGGAGAAATTTCCATGTTCACAGCCATTCTCTGGGACTACGACGGCACCCTGGCCAACACGCCGGTGAAGAACATCGCCGTCACCAGGGCCGTCCTTGGCCGCCTGGACCCGGCCCTGCTGGACCCGCTGCCGGAGGCGCTTTCCTCCCTGGACGCCTATCAGGCCGCCAACTACCGCTGGCGCAACTGGCGGGAGCTGTACCAGCACGCCCTCCGCGTCCCGGCAAACCGGCTGGACGAGGCGGGGGCCCTGTGGGGCCCCTGCCAGCTGGCGGACCGGACCCTGCCGCCCCTCTTCGGCGGGCTTTTGGAGGTTCTGCCCCGTCTGGCCGCCCTGGCCCCCATGGGCATCTGCTCCCAGAACGACAGCGGCAACATCCGCGCCGCCCTGGCCGCTCACGGCGCGGCGGACTGCTTTGCCGCCGTGGTGGGCCACGCGGACGTGGACTTCGCCCGTCAGAAGCCGGACCCCGCCGCCTTCCTGGCCTGCCTGGACCGGCTGGGGCTTCGGGAGGGGCGCTTCGCCTACATCGGGGACCACGCCGGGGACATCGCCTTCGGCCGCAATGCCCAGGCGGCCCTGCGGGCCATGGGCCGGGCGGCGGAGGTGGTCTGCGTGGCCGCTGCCTGGGGCGGCGCCCCGTCCGTGGATTTGGCGGCGGCGGACGCCGTGGCCGCCCGCCCCGCGGACCTGCCGGATCTTCTGGCAGACCTGTGACACAACAGCGGCCCCGCCGGAAACTTCCCGGCGGGGCCGCTGTCTGCCTGTGTAAGTTTTCAGGATAGTTGAGAAATATAGGCCGGTCAAAGGGTTTGATATGAAATATCCCGAAAAAACACGGGAACTGGCCTAAAATCAAGGGATTTCAGCGATAAACAAGTGCAAAACCGAGGAAGAAATTGTAGTCCTGTGAAAATGGGATTGCAATTTCTTTTTTTATTTTTTTATCCTCACCAGGCGTATGGCGGACGGATCGGGCGGGGGTTTTAAGAGGCCCTTTTAAGAGCGTTTAAGAGGACACGGCAGCAGGCGCGGCAAGAGCGCAAAAAGCCCGGCGCGGCGGGGGTTTGCGGGGTTTTAAGAAAACAAAAAAGACCTTTTAAGCGGGGCACGCACTGGGCGGCTTCTCCCCTGCTTGAAAGGTCTTTTTTTCGGTTGAAAGAAGGTCGACCCCCGCAACTACCCGCGCAACAAAGGCCCGCAGGGGCGCAACCAGCTGGAAAACCGCTATTTTCGGGGGTTTAAGTGCTTTTAGACGCAGACATAAGGCGTAAGCATGAACGCAGGCAGTTGCGCCCCCCTCCCACCGTTTAAGAAGCTCTTAAACGGTCTTTTGAAGCGGCGCACACTTAACAAAATTCGTGATTTTCTCACATAACGGTCACAGGCCGAAGTACGCATGATAGCCTGTCCATGTGGAAACAAGGAGCCATGCTCACTCCCCTTTAGTAGCGCCATCGCTGGTGAGATGTTCCACATCAACCGCCATATTCCGGATCATGGAGATGGCGGTCTGCCTCTTAGCAGCGTCCTTAAGGTTTAACACACTGCGGAGCTGCACCAAAATGGTGAAAACGGCCTGCTGCTCCTCGGCAGAGCAATCCTTCAGTGTATCGTTCAACTGGCGTAGCTGTTCGGGGAAGTTCGTGCGGATCGCCGCCATTATTTCTGGATCTTCCCATGAATATTCAGGAGTGCGCACACTGCTCTCCCCGCGCAGATATTCGCCAGTTACATTGAAATATCGCTCCAGCACAGCCATTGCCTTGGAATTGGGTGTCCGGCGGCCAGACTCATAGCTATTGATTGAGTGAAATGAAAGACCAGTAATATCAGCCAGTTCAGCTTGAGTAAGCCCCCGGCTTTTCCGCAGTTCTTTTAGCCTATCGGCCATGCACATATTGTCACCACCCCTTAGATTATTTTGATTATATCACAGAAAGTACGAATGTACATAAAATTTTGTAAGTTTGCTTGACAAGTACGATAGTACGCGGTATTATACTCATATAAAAGTACGATAGTACGCAAATCAAAATTCTCCGGGGGTGAGGATGTGTATATTGCAAAGAGAGCCGAAATTGAACGGCGACGGTTGGCAAATGGCTTGAACAAAAAGGAACTGTCCCTAAAAGCCGGGTTGCCTGCCAATGCTATTGGGCGCATCGAGAGAGGAGAAAGTGAGCAGACCCATCCCTTGCGGGCCAGAGCTATCGCCGAAGCCCTTTATTGTGAGGTTGAGGATATTTTTACCGAAACAAAGGGAGGAAAACAATGACAAAGGTCGAATTTATCCCCATTTTGGAAGCAGCTCTTCGTCAGGCAGATAGTCACATCGAATATATCAGCCTTGAAACAAAAGATGATTGGGATTCCATTCGCGTTTACTACGAAGATACCAGCACTTTAATTATCCCGGTTCCAAACCTAAGCCTCATGGCAATTTTAGCCAAGGTATCTGATCGGTGTGCCGCAGAGAAAGAACTTCGGCTGCTTGAGAAAAGTGCTCCTACAGTATGGCCGGTGCCTGCCGGTGGTTTCGATGAGTGGGCTATAACTGCCAAGGCACAAGCAGAGGCCGAAAAATTTTTGGAATACCGTTATAGGTTGAGCGGGCCCCAAACTGATTACATTTTTGGCAAAATGGCGCTTTTCCTTTTACAAAACTCCGATTAGCCGAAACGCCCTGTTGGGCGTCTGCAGGGGATGACCGCCCTGCACTGATGATGGCAGGTCAAGGCAGGTGATTAGAATGGCAATCGAACTGAGCACTGCGGAAGTAGCAAGCCTAAAAGGATGCAGCACCCAGTACATTCGGAGACTGGCCAAAACAGAAGAACTGAAAGGGCACAAGTGCTTGAACGCTGATGGTTCTCCTGGGTGGATGTTCCTTGTAGAGGAACTGCCTACAAAGCTGCAGGAGAAGTATTATAACCAGCTCCGCGCCAGCTTGCCGGAGGCCAGCCTCCCGGAAGGGGCAAAGCCGAAAGTAGCCAAGCCGCTGGACACCTATTCCGCTGAGGAACAGGAGGAAATCGCCTTCTGGCTCCGGCTGGTGAAGCAGTGGCAGGGCTACCGGAACAAGCCGGGGGCCAACAAGACCGAGGTGGACGCAAACTTCGTACAGTGGTGCAAGCTGGAATATCCAGAGCGGGCCATTTCCGTGGATACCCTATACCGCCGCTGGAACGCGGTGCGGGATAACGACCTGGATGGCCTGATCGACAAGCGGGGCAAGTGGAAGAAAGGCAAGAGCAGCATCCCGGATCCCATGTGGCAGGCATTCCTATACTTCTATCTGGATGAGCGGCAGCACCCCCTGAAAAAGTGCTATGAGTACACCAAGCTGGAGATGCAAATGAGCTTCCCGGAGCTGGTTGGGGATATGCCGAGCTACACGACCTTCTACCGCAGGGCGCAGGCCGACATCCCGGAGCCGCTGAAGGTACTGGGCCGGGAGGGTGAGAAAGCCTTCCGTGACCGCTGCGCTCCATATATCCGCCGCGTCTACGACGATATGCGGAGCAACGAGTGGTGGATCGCCGACAACCACACCTTCGACATTATCACCGAGGGTGAGAACGGCCAGCGCCACCGGCTGTACCTGACAGCCTTCTTCGACGCCCGGTCGGGCATCTTTACCGGGTGCTATGTCACCAACGCCCCCAGCAGCCAGTCCACTCTGATCGCGCTGCGGCGTGGCATCCTGAAATACGGCATCCCGGAGAACATCTATGTGGACAATGGCCGCGAGTTCCTGACCTACGATGTGGGCGGCCTGGGCCACCGCAAAAAGAAGCCGAAGGACGGCCAGGAGCGGTTTGAACCGCCCCCGGTATTCGAGCGGCTGGGCATTCACATGACAAACGCCATTGTGCGGAACGCAAAGGCGAAGATCATCGAGCGGCGCTTCCGGGATGTGAAAGACCACCTCTCCCGTCTGTTCGATACCTTCACCGGCGGCAATGTGTTGGAGAAGCCGGAGAGCCTGAAGTTCATCCTAAAGGATGGCAGGATCCCGCTGGACTCCACCCTGGTGGAAACGGTGGAGGAGCTGCTGGACTGGTACTTCAACCAGCAACCCTACGGCGGCGCGGTGGCCAAAGACCACGGCAAGCCCCGCCAGCAGGTCTACAACGAGAATCTGCACACCAAGCGGGTGGCCAGCGCCGAGGATTTGAACCTGATGCTGATGCGGAGCAGTCGGGCGCAGAAGGTCACGCGCCGGGGCGTACACCTGGACATCGCGGGCCAGCGCATCGACTACTGGAACGACGATCTGGTGTTCAATTACCTGGGCCAGCAGGTCTATTACCGCTACGACCCGGATGATCTGAGCGAGGTGCGGGTGTACGACCTGCAAGACCGCTTCATTATGAGCGTCCCCGCCGACAACACGGCGGTGCTGACCTACGGGGCCAGCAAGGAGGAAGTCAAGGAGGCCATGGCCAAGGTGCGGCGCATGGAGCGCATCACCAAGGAGGCCAAGAAGGTCAGCACCTTCCCGGCCTTCGGGCGGCATACGGCGCTGGAGCTGGTTATGGAGGCCGCCCACGAGAGCAAGGTCGCCCGGATCGTCCCCGCTGCATCCCCGAAGGTATTGGAGCTGCAGCGGCCTGATGAGGAGCCATTGCTGAAGGCGGTGGCTGGTGGCCCGGATCTGGATACGATGAACCGAAACGCAATGAAACGAAATGGAGGAGCCGAGCATGAGTAAGGAATATAACAGCGCACTGCAGGCACGGGTGGAGCAGTTCCTGAAGGAAAAGAACATCAGCCAGGCCAAGGCTGCCCCACTCATGGGGATCAGCCAGACGGCACTGAGCCAGTACCGCCGCAGTATGTACGACAACGGCGACATCGCTGCCCTGGAGAGCAAGCTGGAGGAGTTCTTCCGCACTCAGGAGGAGCAGGAGGTCAACACCGAGAAAGCCCTGCCGTACCGCCCCACCCAGGACTACATTCCCACCTCCATTTCGGAGGATGTGTATAAGCTCATCCGCTACTGCCAGCTGGAGAAGGGCATGGTCATCATCCACGGGGATGCGGGAATCGGCAAGACCAAGGGGGCCGAGCGGTTTGTGCGGGAAAACCCCACGGCTAGCGTCTACATCCAGGCGACGCCCAGCACCGGCACCCTGGGGAACCTGCTGAAGGTGCTGGCGCGGGCGCTGAAGGTGCCGGAGACCCGGAGCAAGTTGGATCTGACGCTGGCCATCCGGGAGAAGCTGGAGGGCACAAACAAGGTCATCATCATCGATGAGGCCCAGCACCTGCAGCTGCGCTCCCTGGAGGAAATCCGCACCTGGGCAGACGCAAACCCCATCACGGGGCAGCAGGGCGTGGGGATCGCGCTGATCGGCAACACGGAGGTCTACACCCGGATGGTGGGCAAGCAGGAGGCGCGGTTCGCCCAGCTGTTCTCCCGCATTCGCATGAACCGCTACTACAGCACCCGCAAGGTCACCGACGAGGATGTGGCGAAGCTGTTCCCCAAGCTGGCCGAGGATGGCAGGAAGAAGGAATTGAACTTCCTGCATGGCATCAGCCAGTCCAAGTGGGGCATCCGAGGCGCGGTAAATGTCTACAACAACGCGGTGAACAACGAAAACATCAGCTACGACGGGCTGTATGCGATGGCCCGCACCATGGGCATCGGCCTGGTATGAGGAGGGAGACGGGGATGAAAAAGGTCAATAAGCTGCTGCACCTGGTATTGGGCTTTTCCGCAGGGCTTCTCGCCGGGGCGTTTATCCGGATGGGGTTTGAGATCATTGATGGCCGCCCGGCGGCCATCGGGGGCGAGGCGCTGATCCTGCCGCTGGTCATCCTTCTGGTGGGCTTCGGGTTCGCGCTTGGGAAAGAGGTCAAGGCGCAGGGACACTTCAGCAGGGTTTATGAAAAGGGCTACCGGAGGGGCTATCACAAGGGGCTGGAGGACGGGACGGTGGAGATCCACAGCCACATTGATGTGTACCACTTCCCGGAGGAATTTCAAGTCAGGAGTGAATGAACGCCTGGGGCTTCGGCCCCGGCCTTAATGCAGCTCCCCCATGGGGGAACGGTCACAAGCCCGTGGAAATGCAGAGTGAGGCAAGCCACCGAGCACGGGAAGGAGGAACCCGCCGTGTCTGAGCAGGCCAACGCACTGACCCGCGAGGAGCAGGAATTTGCCGCAGAGCATTACGGACTGATCGACCTTCACCTGAAGGTCAATCACCTCTCCTCCGACCAGTGGTGGGATGTGCTGGTGTTTGGCTATCTCGCCGCCGTCCGCTGCTGGTTCCGCACCCCGCAGGTGCGGAAGTGGGCCTTTCCGACGATTGCCAAGGTCAAGATGCGCAGCGCCATGTGCGACCAGCTGACCTATGAGAACCGGCAGAAGCGGCAGGGCCATGTGGTGAGCCTGGATGCGTGTCTGGAGGCGGGGAGCAGGCTCTACGACCTTTTGCCTGACAGCAGCGGAGCCGATGAGCAGGTCATCTTTGAGATGCTGGTGTGCAGCATGGCTTCGGGGCTGTCAGGCACCGAGAAGGCGGTGCTGCGGCTATCCACCGAGGGCTGCAGCTCGACTCAGACCAGAACACCGGCGAGGTTGAAGCAGCCATCCATGAGGCCCAGGCGCGCCGGGCGGCGGCGATGGCCGCAGCCGGTCTGACGGTAGCCGACCTGGAGCCAGCCTATACCTGCCCGCTCTGCGGAGACCGGGGCGTGAAGGAGGGCGGCCAGATGTGCGAGTGCCGCCAGGTCATCCTGAACCAGCTGGTGTACGAGCAGCTGTGCGATGTGTCCCCGGCGCGGGAATGCAGCTTTGCGAACTTCGAGCTGCGCTACTACGGCGGGCGGGATCGGGCGGCCATGGGGAAGGTGCTGGAGAGCAGCCAGCGGTATGTCCGGGAGTTTGGCGGCCAGAGCCAGAGCCTGCTGTTCACAGGGGCACCGGGGCTGGGCAAGACCCACCTCTCCCTGGCCATCGCCGAGGGGGTGGCTAAGGCGGGGCACCTGGTCATGTATGTGTCCGCTCCGCACCTGATGGATCAGCTGGAGCTGGGGAAGTTCCAGAAGGACGATGCGGCGTTGGAGTTCCGGGAGATTATCTTCGGGTGCGACCTGCTGGTGATCGACGACCTGGGCACCGAGCTGGTGACCCGCTACACGCAGGCAGAGGTCTATGACCTGGTCAACCACCGCCTGAACACAGGCAAGCCCACAATCATCAACACCAACCTGGGCCTGCAGGAGATCGAGCGAACTTACAGCAGCCGGGTGCATTCCCGCCTGGCTGGGATGTACGCGGTGGTGCAGTTCAGGGGCAGGGACATCCGGCTCCAGAAAAAGCAGGAGGGCTGACGATGAAGGACAGGGCACAAGGCAGGAGCCAGCGGCGGGCCTACACAGGCCGGTTCTGCACCATCTTCTACTGCGACAAGGTGCAGGCAAGCCGCTGCTGCGCCGACTGCGACAGGCAGTGCGCCAACGCCTGCCAGAACCATCCATCGCGGTGCGGGCTGGAGGACAAGGCCCGCAGAAGGAGGGGAAGAAAGTGCTGACCATCACGATCCAGGTGAACGCGCCGTCCGGCCAGGCTATCGGTATCAAGGAGGACATCGCCGCCTATCTGGAGAAGTTCGGCGACGCCAGTGTAGTGTCCATCGTGGAGAAGCTGCCGGAGCAGCTGCGGATGGACGGCCCACCGCAGCGCGGCGCTGGCCCCGCCGAGCGCACCCGGCAGGCGGTCTACGCAACCGGGAACAAGTGGGCCATCGAGAACTTCGAGGCCACACATGGATGAATGGGAGGTGATGCCCGATGACGAAAGAGGAATGGAAGCAGGCGGAGGAGGCCCTGACCCACTTCTTCCATCCGGTGGAGCTGAAGGTGGACGGATACGACATCACCCTGATTTTGGAGCGGGTGAGCGTGTATCAAAACAAGATCATGGTCTATATCGGCGGCGAGTTCCGGGGCCAGTGGATGGCCGAGGATTGCGAAGTGCGCCGCCGCTTCCTGCAGGAGCAGCGGCACAACATCCTCTCCGGCAAACAGAGGGCCGAGTTCGAACGGCTGCCGAAGCGGAGGCAGAAGGAACTGCGCGAGAAGTACCCCATGCAATATTCCTGCTTCACCCCGCAGTGGTCATCCTTTCGGGCGCTGAAGAGACACTTCTGCGCCAACAACCAAAGCATCGAACTGGTCAAGGTATGAGCAGGGGGCTTCGGCCCCCCGCCTTAATGCAGCTCCCCTCCAGGGGAACGGTCACAAGCCCGTGGAAATGCAGAGTGAGGCATCACAAGAACAGAAGGAGGTTAAGCCAATGCGAAACGCATCGAAGCGCATGGGGAAAAAGGGCACCCTGACCATCCCGCAGCACCTTCGGCACGAGCTGGGGCTGGACGGCGGCACCGCCGTGGATCTGACCCCTACGGGGGACGGCGGGCTGGTGATCCAGAAGCACCGCCCCACCTGCAATATCTGCCAGGGCACCTATGAGGTGGTGACCTTCCGGGGCTTCCAGATCTGCCGGGAGTGCTTCCTGGGCATCCGGGAGGAGGTCGAGAAACTTGGCTGACACACTGGTGGAGTTGAAAAACAAGAAGGAAGAGCGGGCCGACCAGGTACGGCGCTATGTGGACGAGTACGCGGCCCTGGCGCTGGAGGCTGACCGCATCAAGCAGCGGATGGACTGGCTGAAGGGCCAGTTTGAAACCATGGCCACAGCCGCGCTGAAGGACACCAAGCTGCTGTCCATCAGCTATTGGGGGAGCCAGAACAGCCGGGTGACGGTGACGAACACGGCCACGGTGAAGCCCATCTCCCTGACCATGGTGAAGAAGGTGCTGGGCGAGGTGGCCGGGGACTTCGTGAAGTCCGAAACCGTGGACAAGATGACGGAACCCTGCAAGCGGCTGCTGGCCATGGTCTGCCAGGGCAACTTCACGATGGGCAGCCTGGAGGAGACCATCCGGGCCATCACCAGCGACGCCAAGATCCAGGCGACCCTGCGGAAGAAGCTGAAGGGGCGCTATGAGAAGGACAAGGCGCTGCTGGAGAAGGTGGCGGGGCTGCCGGAGCAGGAGGCCAGCGACTGGGCGTTTCTGGCCGCCGAGGTCATCAACTGGGAATGGCTGGCGCAGGTTCTGGAGGCCGCAGGCTGGGAGGGCACCACCCAAGAGGCCATTGACATCATCCGCGCCGCCGTGATCGTGGAGGAAGGCATGAAGGTCGGCGTGGAGGCCGAGCAGCCGGAAGTGTAACAGAAAGGAGGGGCGGGCATGGCAGCCATCAACGCCCAGCAGATCAGGAAGATCTATGCCATTGGGAATGCCCTGGGCATTGTGGAGCGCGGGAACGAGGACGATGACCTTCACGCGCTGGTGTCCGCCCTGACCGGGAAAGACTCAGTGAAGTCCCTGACCTACACGGAGGCCCAGGCGGTGATCGCCGACCTGCAGAAGCGCCAGGGCGCGGCTCCGCTGCCCCGGCACAAGCCCAAGACCCACCCGGAGCGGCCAGGCGGGGCCACAGACGGCCAGCAGCGAAAGGTGTGGGCGCTCATGTATCAGCTGGCCAAGGCGGATAAGGAGCCCAGCACGGCCTCCCTGGGGGAGCGGCTGTGCGGCATCATCCGCAAGGAGCTGAAGGTGGACTCCACCCCCCAGCAGCCCTTTATCTGGCTGGACTTCCGGGCCTGCAACAAGCTGATCGAGGTGCTGAAGGGGTATGTGAACAACGCAAAGCGAGGTGGTGGGCACGGATGAGCGCGCTGGATCGGGTGCAGATGTCCGACCTGGATGAGGAACAGCAGCAGGTCGCTGAGCTGATCGGCCTGGACAACTACAAGCGGCTGGTGTCTGTGTTCGGGGGCCTGTCTATCTACATCCCCAAGGCGGACGCCTGGGAGCGGATGGCCCGCGATGAGCAGATCCGCGAGGAGTTCGATGGATACAACTTCAAGGAGCTGGCCGGAAGGTACGGATTGACAGAAGTGCGGATCAGGAGTATTGTATCAGATAAGATGCGGGAGGTGCGCACCCGACCTATGGATGGGCAACAATCCCTCTTTTAAGCAATTTCATAAAGGGCTTTATTTTCCCGCTTCGCAAATAGAAGGTACAATCGGTGTAAATCCGATGTACCTTCTATTTTTTTGCGCGGAGGTTTTTGTTATGACATTTGACGCTGGAACCTGGTGGCTGGCCGTGCTGCTGCTTGGATTTGTAACCGCCGGGCTGGTCTATCTGCTGAAGCGTTCTCTATTTGGACGCATCGACAAGCTGGACGAGTCGATGAAAGAAATCAGCGAAAACAGCGTGAAGAAGTCCGACTACGAGAGTACGGTTCAAGCCCTGCAAGCAGACATCAAGCAGATCCGCGCTGACTACACCCCCCGCGCCGAGCACCGAAAGGATCTGGACGAGTGCCGGGGTGATATTAAGCAAATCAAGGCGGACTACATCACCAAGGAGGACTTCTTCCGGGAGCAGGCCAAGACTGACCGGAAGCTCGACCGGATCATGGATATATTGCTGGAAATGAAAGGGGATAAGAAGAGTGAGTAATCTTGAAAAGCGCGCCCTGCGGGCGGGCAGCTTTGTTCATAACAACGGCAAGGTGCTGCGCACCGTGAACATCCTCCGGCTGAAGTACAACAAGCTGACAGGCGTGCAGAGCGTCCTGGAGGATGACGGCATCGCCGAGGATGAGTTTCTGGACAGTGTAAACTTCCTGGCCGAAGAGGGCTACATCCACCTGCGGCGCATCTCCAACAAAGAACCGGCAGCCCTGGCCGACACGGACTACACGGCGCTGGAGGCCAAGCTGACGGGCAAGGGTATCCGGCTGCTGGCTGGGGGCATTGAGGATGATATGATCGAGGTGTAAAGGATGGGTAAGAAAGCGGGCAACCGAAAGCACAGTAAAATAGACGCTCTCGACCCCGCCCTGCGGGAGACAGTGGAGCAGATGCTCCTGTCCGGCAGCACCTATTCCGAAATCGTAGACTTCCTTGGGGCAAACGGGGTGGGCATCTCCGTTGCCAGCGTCTGCCGATATGCCAGAGCGTATCAGGCCGAGGTGCAGATGTTGAACATGGCTCAGGAGAACTTCCGGCGCATGATGGATGAGCTGGATAAGTACCCCGACCTGGATACCACGGAGGCCATTATTCGGCTGACCAGCCAGAACCTACTCAACGCCCTGGCCAACACCTCAGAGGAGGACTGGCAGGGGGTGAGCATCGACAAGATGCTGCGGGAGGCCAATGCGCTGGTGCGTGCGGCGGCCTACAAGAAACGGGTGGAGATCCAGAACCAGGACACCACCGAGGCGGGCCTGGATGCGGTCAAGTCCCTGGTGTGGCAGGCAATGGCCAAGGAGCGGCCTGACCTTTACCGGCAGGTCAATGAGTTCCTAAATAGTAAGAGACAGGACGGACTGGAAGCGAGGTGAGGACATGGTAAGATGGTATGTTTTGCAGGTAACGACCGGACAGGAAACCGGGGTGCGCGACGCACTGCAGACCTTGGGGATCCGTGCAGCGGTTCCCCGTGAGGAACGGGCGATCCGCAGCGGCGGTGGATGGACAACGAAGGTCTACACGCTGCTGCCTGGTTATGTATTCCTGGCGCTGGAGTACAGCGCGGAGAACTACTACCGGGTGAAGGCAATCCCCCATGTGCTCCGATTCCTCGGATCTAACGGACTGTCCCCGTCCTACCTGACCCACTTGGAGGTGGAGTGGCTGCGGCTGCTGGACAACGGCGGAGAGCCGCTGAAACCCTCCAGGGTGGAGGAACTTCCGGAGGACGGTATTCGGATCGTGGAAGGTGTGCTGCGGCACTTCCCTGTCAGACGCATCGACTTCGACAAGCGCGCCCGCCGCGCCAAGGTGGAGATCAGTCTATGTGGGGAGTCAAAGACAATCACCCTCTCCACGGAAGGCGGCGAGGACGAGAGTTCTTAAACGGCGTTTACAAGAAGCCGGACAAAGCAGGCGGTTGATTCGTCCCGCCTGGGGAGACTGGTGGAAATATCGGGCAAAAGAACCGGGCTGAACAACAGGCTGGGTGGCGAAGCACACCCCTCCGCCCCCTGTTTTTCACCCCCGGTTCTTTCTATTGCTCGGAATACCGTTTAAGCCGCGCACAAACCCCTTTAAATTCGCCGCACCGGGCGGGCGGGGGTAATTCCCCCAACGGCCCTGAAAGGCCGCTGTGGGGCGCTTACGCCCCTCTGTTGAAAGCGAGAGGAGGACGGGCCATTTTGAATGAGCGAAAAAGGCAGAGCATTAACGCCCTGGCGGGAGCCATCGCCGAGGCAGAGAGCAAATTATACAACGAGGACAGCACGGACTTAAACGGTCTGCGCGCCCTCTTAAATGGTTTCTTAAATAAGGATGACTCCCCGGAGCGCGTCCGGCTTCGGAGAGAGTTTGCGGCGGGACATCCCACGACGGGGCCAGAGGGCCTGCGTAGAAAGCTGGGAGCCATCGACATGGAATTCTTCGGACGGGCCTACTTCCCTCATTACTTCAGCCGCCCCTCCCCGGAGTTTCACCGGGAACTGGATGCAATCTGGCAGCAGGGCGTGCTGAAGGGGCGCTATCCACTGACGGCAGCGGACACCAAGACGATCAGCCGTCTGCCGGGGGTGCGCCGGGCAGTGGCGGCCCCCCGTGGCCACGCTAAGTCCACCAACCTGACCTTCAAGGGGACGATGCACTCCACCTTGTATGGCTACAAGCATTATCCCATCATCATCTCGGACAGCTCCGAGCAGGCCGAGGGCTTCCTGGATAACATCCGGGTGGAGTTCGAGGAGAACACCGCGATCCTGGAGGACTTTGGGCCGCTGGCGGGCAGCGTGTGGCGCAGCAATGTACTGGTGACCAAGACCAACATCAAAATCGAGGCCATCGGCAGCGGCAAGAAGATCCGTGGCCGGAAGCATCGGAACTGGCGGCCCGACCTGATCATCCTGGACGATGTGGAGAATGATGAGAATGTGCGCACACCGGAGCAACGCAAGAAGCTGAAGGATTGGTTTGATAAGGCGGTGAGCAAGTGCGGAGACGATTATACCGACATCGTTTATATCGGCACCCTGCTGCACTATGACAGCCTGCTGGCCAAGACGCTGGCCAACCCAGCCTACCGCTCTATTAAATACAAGGCGGTGATCCGCTTTTCCCAGGCAGACGATCTGTGGCAGCAGTGGGAAACCATCTTCACCGACCTGTCCAACGATGACCGGGAGGCCGCCGCGCTGGCCTTCTTCCAGGCGCACAAGACTGCCATGCTGGAGGGCACCCAGGTGCTGTGGGAGGAGAAGTTGTCCTACTATGACCTGATGGTGATGCGTGTGTCGGAAGGCGAAGCTTCGTTCAATTCTGAAGAGCAGAACGAGCCGATCAACCCGGATGACTGCCTGTTCATGGAGGAGTGGTTTGAATACTACAACGAGGCGGAGATCAACTTCCGCGACCCGGTCTTTGACTTCTTCGGATTCATCGACCCCTCGCTGGGCAAGACCAAACGCAGCGACTTCTCCGCCATCGTCACCCTGGCCAAGCACAAGGGCAGCGGATATATGTATGTGGTGGATGCGGACATTGAGCGGCGGCACCCTGACCGAATCATCGCAGATGTGCTGGCCAAAGAGCGGTGGCTCCGGGCCAGCTTCGGGCACGGCTACCGAAAGCTGGGCGCGGAAACAAACCAGTTCCAGTGGTTCCTGAAGGAGGAGCTGGCCAAGGCCAGCGCCAAGGCCGGGCTTTACCTCCCAATCGAGGAGGTGCAGCAGACCAGCGATAAGGTCATGCGTGTCCAGACGCTGCAGCCGGATGTGAAAAACAAGTATATCAAGTTTAACCGACGCCACAAGCGGCTACTGGAGCAGCTGACGCAGTTCCCCATGGGCGCGCACGATGACGGCCCGGACGCTTTGGAGGGGGCGCGCTCCATCGCAAAGCGGGTGAAGCGATTCCGCATTCTGGATCGGGCTGAGTTTGGAATTTAAGGAGGGGTTTCATGGGCTTATCAAGAATGGCCAGCAAGTGTAACATTTGCCCGCAGCGCGACAGATGTTCACGCAAGCGGATGGAAGGCTTGGGCTATATTCAGCCCGCCGCTACAGATACGGCAGAGTCTGCGGCAGCTCCTGTTCTGAAAAAGCACCGTTACAGAGATGTGAAAATAGCAGACGGCATGACCGTAACGATTGACTTGGAAGAAGTAGCCGAGAAAATCAGGCAGGACTTTTATCAATCACAGCTGGGGAGGTTTTGTTAAATGCCGGTCATCTTCATGGAACGCTCCCTGCTGGACAGCCTGACGGAGGCGGACATCAAGGAGATCATCGACGAAAACGAGGGGCACACCAAGTACGCCAAGCTGGAGGGGTATTACGAGGGCGACCACGACATCCTCCGGCACAGGAAGAAGGACAGCACCGCCCCCAACAACCGCCTGGTCAACAACATGGCCAAGTATATCACGGACACGGCCACCGGCTACTTCATCGGCAAGCCGGTGGTCTACAGCTCCCAAAATGACGCATACCTGGCCGCGCTGCAGGACATCTTCGACTACAACGATGAGCAGGACGAGAACATGGAGCTGGCCAAGGGTGCCAGCATCAACGGAGACTGCTTTGAGATGCTGTACCTGGACGAGGACGCGCAGATCCGTTTCACCAAGGTGCCGCCGGACGGCTGCATCTATATCTGTGAAACGGGATACAACACGCCCATGGCGGCCATCCGCATCGTGTACTCCAGGGACAAGGACAAGAACATCATCAAGAAGGTGGAGTTCTGGACGGCCCAGGATTGCTGGTATTTCCGCAGCATCAACGGCGGGGCGCTGGAGCTGCTGGACATCCGGGAGCACTATTGGGGTGATGTACCCTTCGTGGAGTACATCAACAACGAGGAGCGCCTGGGTGACTTCGAGGGCGTGATCACGCTCATCGACGCATACAACCGGGTGGAGAGCAACACGGCGAACTTCTTCCAGTACAACGACGAGGCGCTGCTGAAGGTGCTGAAGATGGGGGCCGTGACCTCCCAGGACATCGCGGAGATGAAGGAAAAAGGGGCCATCATCCTGGAGGATGGCGGCGACATCCAGTGGCTCATCAAAGAGGTGAGCGACACGGCCCTGGAGAACTATAAGAAGCGGCTGCGGGAGGATATGCACATCTTCTCGGCGGTGCCCAACCTGACGGACGCGAACTTCGGCGGCAACCTGTCCGGCGTGGCGGTGTCGTATAAGCTGTGGGGGCTGGAACAGATCTGCGCCATTAAGGAGCGGAAGTTCAAGCGCGGCCTGCAGCGCCGCATCGAACTGATCACCCACATTCTGAACATCCAGGGCGGCCAGTTTGACTACCGGGACATCGACATCCAATTCCGGCGCAACAAGCCGCAGAATGTGCTGGAGATCGCGCAGATCATCACCATGCTGTCCGGGGAGCTGTCCCGCGAAACTCGCCTGCAGATGCTGCCCACCATCGACAATGTGCAAGATGAGCTGCAGAAGCTGGAGGATGAGAAGCAGCAGGAGGTCAACAGCTTCGGCCAGTACAACGCCCTGGCCCAGGCGCTGGAGCAGGCCAAGGCCCAGCCGGAGGATGAGGAAGCCCCCGTGGAGGACGAGGACGGTGAGGGCGCATGAGCTACTGGACGCGCAACGAGTGGATCGAGGACGCCAAGGAGCGTGTGCTGCGCAACACCCAACGGGCGGACGATTACGCCAGGGAGCTGATCTTCCTCTATGACGAGGCGGCCTTCAACATTGAGAAGGAGATCGAGGCGCTGTTCGCCCGCTTTGCCAAGGACAACGGGCTGACCGAGGAGGCGGCCCGGCAGCTCCTGGAGGGGAAAGAGTTCAGCGTGTGGCGCAAGTCCATCGAGGCGTATATCGCCGAGGCATCCGGCGCGGCCAAGGACAGCAAGGCGCTGCTGGAGCTGAACACCCTGGCCATGAAGAGCCGGATCACCCGCAAGGAGCAGCTGCTGGCCAATGTGTACCAGAACATGATCGACCTGGCCGAGGACAGCACCACCAAGCTGGACACCCTGCTGGGCGACCTGCTGCAGGTCAACTACTATGAGAGCTGCTTCTCCATCCAGCGCGGGATCGGGATGGGCTTCCATGTGGCGAAGATCGACAAGAAGCTGATCCAGCGGGTGCTGTCCTTCCCCTGGAGCGAGAAGCACTACTCCGAGGCCGTGTGGGGAGCCTGCGACCACCTTTCGGCGCTGGTGAAGCGGGAGATCACCATGGGCTTTATCCAGGGCAGCAGCGTCCAGAAGATGGCCCGCGCCATCGACGATGTGATGGACAGGGGCCGCTACAACGCCGAGCGCCTGGTGCGGACGGAGTGCAAATACTTCTCCAACCAGGGCGAGGTGATGGGCTATAAAGAGAACGGCATCGAGGAATATCAGTTCCTGGGCGGCACCGAGCATGGCGGCAGCTGCACCTGCAGCGAGCTGAACGGGCGGGTGTTCCGGGTGGACGAGGCGGAGGCCGGGGTAAACCTGCCGCCGATCCACCCCAACTGCCTGTGCATCATCAAAGCCCATTTCAAGAAGAGCATCTTCGACAAGCGGAAGGGCGACCCCTTGGCCAGCAATATCAAATTTGAAGAATGGAAGAAAAAATATGCTTCCTGACGGCGGGCGCGGCCCGCCTGCAAACCGGATGAAAACGCCCTTTAAGGGGCGTTTTTATAATGCACTTTCCACTACTAAAACAAGGAGGAACTTACAATGGCAGAGACCACAACCACCACCAGCACGGCGGCCAACCCCGCTGGAGGCGAAGCACAGACCACTCAGCAGCCTGCCACCCCGACTGCCGAGCAGCGCACGGCATTCCAGAAGTTTATGGATGCGCTCTTCGGCGGCAAGGAGGATCCGGCCCCCGCCTCCGGCGAGGGTGAGGGCACCAAGAAAGGCGGCGACCCGGCCCCCAAGGAGGGCGAGGGCACCAAGCCGGAGGCCAAGGACGGCAAGAGCTATTCCGAGGCCGATGTGGAAGCCAAGATCGCGGAGGCCAAAGCCGCATGGGAGGCTGAACAGCAGGAGAAGCAGCGGCTGGCCAAGCTGTCCCCGGAGGAACGGGCCAAGGCGGAGGGCGAGGCCAAAGAGCAGGAGCTGACGAAGCTGCGCGCGGAGCTGCTGCAGCGTGACCTGAAGGACGCAGCCCTGAAGAAGCTGACCGACGAGGGCTTCCCCGGGGGCCTGGCCGACCTGCTGACCTACACCGACCAGGAGAGCATGGAGAAAAGCCTGAAGCACACCCAAGAGGTGTTCAAGGGGGCGCTGGAGGTCGCCGTGAAGGAGCGCCTGCGGGGTAAGACCCCGGAGGGGCTGGGCGGCGGAGCCAAGGTGGAGAACACCGTAAAAGACCAGATCGCGCAGAGCATTAGAGGAGGCATGATGTAATTATGGCAAATGTGTTCGAGTACGCGAGTGTATTCCAGAGTGAGCTGGACAAGGCCGCCGTGGAGCAGGCCACCTCCGGCTGGATGGAGCTGAACGACAAGCTGGTGCGCTACAATGGCGGCGCGGAAGTGAAGATCCCCAACATGGACATGGACGGCTTGGCCGACTATGACCGGGACACCGGCTTTGTGGAAGGCTCGGTGAGCCTGAAGTGGCAGACCAAGGAGATGACCCAGGACAGAGGCCGCCAGTTCACCTTCGACGAGAACGAGGTCAACGAGACCAACTTCGTGGTGACCGCCGCCCAGGTCATGGGCGAGTTCCAGCGCACCAAGGTGATCCCGGAGATCGACGCATACCGCTACAGCAAGATCGCGGCCCTCTGCACCGCCAAGGAGCGGGTGGGCTACGGCTACACCGCCACGGAGGACGACATCCTGAAGAAGCTCTACTACGACATCGCGGCGGTGCAGGATGTGGTGGGCGACGAGACCCCGCTGGTGATCACGATGTCCCGCCCCGTGGCGGCCATCTTCGATATGTCCAGCACCCTGTCCAAGAGCCTGAGCGTGATGGACTTCAAGCAGGGCGATGTCACGGTGAAGGTAAAGAGCCTGAATGGAGAGCATCCTATCCTGCGCGTGGGCAGCGGTCGTATGAAGACCAGCTATATCTTCAACGACGGAACCACGGGCGGTCAGGAGAAGGGCGGCTTTACAGCTGCGGAGGGAGCCCAGGACATCAACTGGATCATCTGCCCCCGCACGGCCCCCATCGCCGTATCCCGCACGGACAAGGTGCGGATCTTCGACCCGGAGACCTATCAGAAGAAGCGGGCCTGGGCGACGGATTACCGCAAGTACCACGACCTGTGGGTGCCGGACAACAAGCTGGAGGCCATGTGGGTAAACATCAAGCAGGCCAAGGCTGGCGTTGGCGGCTAAGAGGAGGGCTTATCATGATTACTCTGAAGAGACTGAATGAAGTTCGACAGGTGGCCAGCGAAGAGCGGGCCGCCAAGCTGGAGAAGAAGGGCTTTACCCGGATCGGCGGCGCTGCCGAGGAGGAGAGCCGCCCGGTGACGAAGGCTGACCTGGAGAAGCTGGGCGACGCCCTGCTTGACCGGCTGAAGGCGGAGAGCAAGGGCGGTACGAAGAAGGGCGGCAAGCCCAAGGAGGAACCGGATGGATCAGGAACTGGTGAGCCGGATAGCGGCGACGGCGAAAAGTGACCTGCAGCTGCCGGATGAGCAGCTGCCCACCATCGAGCGGTATGTGAAGCGGGCCATCAGCCGCATCCTGGTATTCTGCGGACGGGAGGACTTTCCTCCCCCGCTGGAGGATGTGGCGGCGCAGATTGTGGAGGATATGCTCCGGGCCGACCAGGTGGCCCCATCGGAGAACGATGTGGCCAGCGTCACGCGGGGCGACACCAGCATCAGCTACCGGGACAAGGCCAACAGTCTGAAGGAAACGGTGGCTTTTGTGAAGAACTATGAGAGCCAGCTCATCCCCTTCAAGCGGATGAAGCTGCCGAAGGACTGCCCCACATGACAGAAGCCGACATCCTGGCGCTGACCTATCAGGACAGCTGCTGGGTGTACCGTCCGCAGAAAACGACCCTGCCCTCCGGGGAGAGCGTGTTCCAGAAGGGGCTGGACGGCAGGCAGGTATATGAAAATATACCCTGCGCCCTCTCCAGCCCCTCCGGGGGCAAGCTGGGGAAAAAGGAACCTACCGCCAGCATTGACACCGACTTCCTGCTCTTTGTCCGCCCGGAGGTGGAGATTGAGCCTGGGGACACGGTGAAGGTGATCCGGCTGGGCCGGGAGTACCTGACGGAGGCCGGGCTTGCGGATCGGCAGCCCTCCCACAACAATGTGCCGCTGAAGCTGGCGAAGGCGAAAGCATGAGCCGGACAGAATACCGCTTCGATGGCCTCGACGCGCTGGAGCAGCAGCTCTCCCGCATGATCGAGGAGGAATATCCCGCTGAGTTTCGGGCGATGGTCATTCAGATCGCCCATGAGCTGCAAGGCAAGGTCAAGGAAAAGACCCCACACAAGACGGGCCGCCTTCAGGACAGTTGGAAGGTCGGCCCGATTGTCAAAAAGGGCGACACCTATTATATTGAGGTCTACACCAATGTGGAGTATGCAGAGCCGGTGGAATATGGCCACCGGACACGGGGTGGGCGCGGCTTCGTGCCGGGCAAGCACATGATGGAGCTGTCTCTGGAGGAGCTGAACCAGGCCCTGCCCGGTTTCCTGCGGGAATGGCTCAGCGACTTCATCAGCACCCATGACCTGTGAGGAGGGAGAGCATGGCCACCACCATTTACGAAGCCATCCGCAGTAGCCTGATTGCTCTGCTGAAGGGGCGCTGGCCTGCCTTCGATGTGTTCGGCGAGGGGATCGACAAGACGCAGGAGGCAGGCCAGACAGAGCTGGAGGACTATATCTATCTGGACATCATCCCCTCCGGAAACCAGCCTGCAGGGCGGGGCTACACAGACCGCAGCATCCTGGTGGACGCCGCGATCCACACCAAGGGCGAGAGCAATCTGGAGTACCTGCAGATCAGCCAGGAGCTGGACGATCTGCTGCGCCCAGTATTCCGATTTACCGACAAAGGCGAGGCCAGGGCGGTGACCATTCCCGACCTGGCCTTCAATATTGTGGATAAGGTACTCCACGCTACCTTCACGCTGGCCTTCCGCGACAGCATTGAGGAGCCGGAGGCCCCGCCGCTCATGGCGGAGCTGGAGTCCAATATCCGAACCAACCGAAAGGAGTGATTTTATGGGCTTGCCCGAAATCATCATTGAATTTAAGACCAAGGGCGTGACCGCTATCAAGCGCAGCGCACGAGGCATCGTAGCCATCGTTTTGAAGGATGACACCGAGGAGGGCCAGGCGCTGAACATCTACAAGAGCGTGCTGGATGTGGATCCCACCCACTTCACAGCTCGCAACTACGAGTACCTGAAGCTGGTCTATGAGGGTTCTCCCTCCAAAACCATTGTGTTGAAGGTAGGAACTGCGGTTGAGAACCTGAATCCGCAGCTGAAACAGCTGAACGACCTGAAGTGGAACTACTTGGTGATCCCTGGAATTACGGACGATGAAAAAACCACTGTGTCTGCCTGGATCAAGGAGGCGCGGGATGACCACCATAAGACCTTCAAGGCGGTGCTGCCCAACTGCACAGCTGACCATGAGGGCATTATCAATCTGACTACGGACAACATCACCAGCACCCTGGGTACCACCGCTTTTACCACCGCAGAGTACTGCTGTCGCATTGCTGGCGTGCTGGCGGGGCTGTCCCTGGCCCGGAGCTGCACCTACTTCGAGCTGTCCGACATTACCGCCGCAGATGTACCGGAGGATGCGGATGAACGCATCGACAACGGGGAGCTGGTCATCGTCTTTGACGGCGAGAAGTACAAGATTGGACGCGGCGTGAACAGCCTGACCTCCTTCACCCCGGAGCACGGCCAGGAATTCTCGAAGATCAAGATTATGGAGGGTGTTGACCTCTACCAGGATGACATCCGGGATACTTTCGAGAGCAGCTATGTGGGTAAGGTCATCAATGACTACGACAACAAGCAGGCTTTCGTGGCAGCAATTCTGGCCTACCACAGGGAGCTGGAGGGCGATGTCCTGGACAAAACCTTTAACAACACCGCTGCCATTGATGTGGAAGCCCAGGAGATCTACCTTCAGAGCCAGGGCACCGACACCTCCGACATGGACGAAACCGCCCTGGCCCAGGCGAACACCGGATCCAAGGTCTTTATCGCCAGCAATGTAAAATTTGTGGACGCGATGGAAGATATGAAGCTGACCTGCAATATGTAAGGAGGGCAAAGGCATGAGCAAATTGAGAGGCAACCGCACACTGACGGGCACCTGGGGCGAGATTTGGGTGGATGGCGTACTCATCGCCGAGCTGTCCAAGATCGAGGTCAAGGTGAGCGCCAACCGTGAGGATGTGCAGCTGGACATTGATGTGGACAGCAAGATGACCGGCATCAAGGGCGAGTTCACCCTGACCATCAAGAAGGCATACACACGGTACAATCAGGTGTTGGAGAGCTGGAAGAAGGGCGTTGACCTGCGTAGCCAGATCATCACCAAGCTGGCCGACCCGGATGCCACCAACGGGCAGCAGGAACGATACAGCATTGACAACTGCTGGTACAACGATCTGCCGCTGGTCACCTACGAAAAGGGCGGCCTGATCGAGGAGGAGGCCACCGGCGGCTTCACCCCGTCCGATATGGTCAACCTGGACGCTATTTCCGCATAAGAGGAGGAACCGAACATGGACACTGAGAAGAAAAAGACCCTGGCTGACTTTTCCCGCCGCGCCCTGCAGCGACTGAAGGACAAGAAGATCCCCAAGCGGCAGACCCTGCACATCCCCAGCATGGATATGGAACTGACGATCCGCAGCCTGGACTATGGGGAGATCATGGAGTGTATGACGCTGGAGGACAACGGCGACATCAAGCGCAGTGACAAATACAGCATCTACTTGGCTGCTGTGGAGCCAAACCTGCGGGATGTGGCCAGGGAGATCATGGGACAGGAAGCTGAGCTGCCCCCGGAGGAACGGGAGCTGAAGGAGCCGCTGGACATCGTGAATATGTTTGACCTGTCTGAGATCACGCAGATCTCCATGGCCATCATGGAGCTGTCCGGCGCAATGAACGGCAAGGTGACCGTTGTTGAAGATCTAAAAAAGTAATTGCCCAGGACGGCGATGCATACCTGCTCCACTACTACATCCAGAAGGGATGGAAGGCAGAGGAGTTTTTAAATCTGGATCTTGAGTCCAGATTTTTTTATCAGGCATCTATGCTGGTCGCCTTGGATGAACGGGCAAAAATGTTCTCGCTTGAATAGGAGGTGAGCCGCCGATGGGCGCGGTCAAAGGCGCAATTTCCATTAAAGATAATATGTCGGCGGTGCTCCGCAGCATCAAGCAGGAGCAGAGTGCCTTCCGGCGTGATGTGCAGCGGACACGCCGGGAACTGGAGTCCACCTGGGATCAGAGACGCACAGCCAGGCTTGACGCTACAGCGGCAAACCGGACTGCGCAACAGCTGCGGCAGCGACTTGAGCCGCTGCGTCAGAAAATCGTCACCGCCATGGCCATCAAGGATATGGCCAGCGACAAGGTCAAGGCGGTGGGTAATAAGGTCAAGGCGGTTGGAAAGATGATCGCCACGCCGGTGGTCAAGCTGAAGGACGGCGTGACCGCCGGGCTGTCTAAGATCAAGGGCCAGCTGACAAGCTTGGCAAAGACGGTGGCCATCCCGGTGACGCTGGCGGCCACGGTGGTCGTAGGCGGTGCCATCAACCAGGGGGCTGCGCTGGAACAGAGCATCGGCGGCGTGGAGACCCTGTTCAAGGAAGATGCCAGTGTGGTAAAGGCCAATGCGGACGCAGCATTCCGCACAGCTGGCCTCTCCGCCAACGCCTATATGGAGCAGGTGACCAGCTTCTCTGCTTCGCTGATCAGCAGCCTGAGCGGTGACACCGCAAAGGCGGCCACCGTCGCGGACATGGCCCTGATCGATATGGCGGACAACGCCAACAAGTTCGGCACCGATATGGAGTCCATCCAGAACGCTTACCAGGGTTTCGCTAAGCAGAACTATACCATGCTGGACAACCTGAAGTTGGGGTACGGCGGAACCAAGGAAGAGATGCAGCGGCTCCTGTCGGATGCACAGAAGCTCACCGGCACTAAGTACGACATCAACAATCTGGCCGATGTGTATAACGCCATCCACGCCATCCAGGAAAACCTGGGCGTGACGGGGACAACGGCTAAAGAGGCCAGCTCAACCTTCAGCGGCTCTTTCTCTGCAATGAAGGCCGCCGCACAGAACTTGCTGGGGAATATGGCCATCGGCGGGGATGTGACCGGCTCCATGAAGGAGCTGGTCTCCACCGCCTCCACCTTCCTGCTGGACAACGCCATCCCCATGGTGGGCCGTGTCATCACTTCCCTGCCGGAGGCCATCCAGACCGGACTGCAGACTGCCGCACCCAAAATCAAGAGCCTGGGCGCTGGGATCGTCAAGAGCCTGCGGGATGGCATCGTTAGCTTCCTCCCCTCCGGCATGGGCGGCATCGTCGATGACCTGTTCAGTGCAATCGGGGACTTCAAGAGCGGGTTTGCGGCCATGCAGCCGCAGCTGGCCAGCTTCGGTGCATCTGTCAAGGCCACCCTGCAGCAGGTGAGTGTGGCGGTCATGCCTGCCATTACCAGCATTATACAGACCGTGCAGACGGTCATCCCCTCGGTGCTGCCTGTGATCCAGACGGTGGTGGGCACCATCGGCCAGGTAATCAGTGCGGCGGCTCCGGTCATTGCCGGGCTGGTGCAGGGCATCGGGACGGTCATTTCCACCCTGGCCCCTGTGTTCCAGGTCATCTTCGACGGCATCGGCCAGAAGGTCGGCTCCGTGCTGTCCTTCATCGGCAGCAAGATGGGATGGATACAAGAGATCATCAGCACGGTGATGCCGGTGGTAGCTGACATACTGACCACTGCCTGGTCGGTCATTTCCCCAGTTATCGATATTGCAATCAGTGTGTTTAAAGTCCTTTTCAATGTAGTGCAAACGGTCTTTAATGGCATTGCCAGTGTCATCAGCAGTGTGTGGGACAAAGTGAAGCCCATTGTCGAGGGTATCGGGAACGGCTTAAGCTGGATTGCAGATAAGGTCGGCGGCCTGTTCGGGTTCGGAGGTGGTGGCGGAGGCGACACAGGCTCCAATGCGGAAGGCACCAACAACTGGCGCGGTGGCCCCACCTGGGTGGGTGAGCAAGGGCCAGAGCTGATCGACCTGCCCCGTGGGACACGGATCCTGCCCAACAAGGAGAGTGTGCAGCTGGCCAGCAGCTTGCAGAAGATGCGGGAAGCTACAGCAGCGCAGAGTGCCACCCCTGTCCCAGCTAATGCGCCGATCCGCAGGAGCGGAGGCTCCTCTTCAGCCGCGTCAATCATCCAGGTTACCCTGGCAAAGCTGGCCGACACCATTGTAGTACGGGAAGAGGCCGACATTGACAAGATCGGCGAGAAGGTCGCCAAGGAAGTGGTACTGGCTGTGAAGAACATGGTGCCGGTGCCCGCATAAGGAGGTGGCCGCTTGAAGCAGCGCATCATTGAATTGAGCTACAACAACCATGAGGAGATGTTCAATCTCCCCATCAATCCATCGGAGTTTGAGTTCTCCGAGACACAGAACAACCAGAAGATCACCCTGCTGAATATCGGTGAGGTGAACCTGATCGGACATCGGGGCCTGGTAACAGGCTCCTTGTCCAGTTTTTTCCCGTCTCCATCATCACCTTTGGCCCGCTATGCTGACCGGGAACCGATGGAGTATATCCGGCTATTGGAGAAGTGGAAAACCAGCACACAGCCCATCCGCGTTATCATCAGCGACTGTGACTTCAACCTGGCCATGAGCATCGACAAGCTGACCAAGAAGCATCGGGAAGGCGATAAGGATGTGTATTACACCCTGGAGTTGTCTGAGTACCGCTTTTTGAATGTCCCTGCGGTGCAGGTGGAGACCCAGCAGCAGAGTGATACCAACGGGCTGAACAACCGTCCCAATACGCAGACTACCCCAAAGAGCTACACCGTGGTGTCTGGGGACTGTCTGTGGAACATTGCCAAGAAATATTATGGCGATGGCTCCCAATATACGAAAATCTATGAGGCCAACAAGGGGACGATAGGGAGCAACCCCAACCTGATCAAGCCCGGCCAGAAGCTGGTGATCCCATGAGCTATGAACTGAACGCCGGAGGAAAGCAGCTGGCTGAGGTCATCGAGAAGGTCACCTGGAGCGGTGACAGCAAGCAGGTGGCCCGGAAATTGGTATTCACGGTGGCCAACAAGGACAGTGACCGCTTCCTCCCAAAGGTGAATATCAACGAGGGCGATCAGGTGCAGTTCCTGGAGGACGGGAAGCTGCTCTTCAGCGGCCCGGTCTTTGACATTGAGAAGTCCGGCAGTGGAAATGTGGTGACCTATACCGCCTTCGACCTTATGTTCTATGTCACGAAGTCCGACATCAACCGGGTGTTTGACAACGAAACCCCGGAGGCTATCACCAGCTGGATCTGCTCCCACTTGGGGATCCCCTTCGGCGCGGCAGCGTCTACGGGGATCCCCGTTTATATGCCCTGGCTGGGGAAAAAGGCGTATGACGGCATTATGGCGGCCTACACAGCCGCCAGCCGGAAGAACGGCAAGAAATATATCCCCCTGATTAAAAACGCCACACAGCTTTATGTAATCGAAAAGGGGGCGCTCTGCGGGGTGGTGCTGGACGGCTCCTATAACCTGACGGAGGCCAACTACAAGACCAGCCTGCAGAACATGGTTGACCGGGTGCTGATCACAGATAAGGACGGCAACCAGATCGGGGTGGTGGAGGATACCGCCGCACAGCAGAAATATGGTGTTGTGCAGACGGTCTATAAGCAGGAGGACGGAAAAGACGCGCAGACCGAGGCCAAGGCCCTTCTGCAGACGCTGGAGCAGACCGGCAGCGTCACCGGCTGTCCGGGGGACAGCCGAGCGGTCAGCGGCTATGCACTGATTGTCCAGGAAACCACCACTGGGCTGTTCGGCAAGTTCTACATTGAAAGCGACACCCACACCTTCACGGACGGCAAGCATGAGATGGCCCTGACCCTGGCCTTCTCCAATATGATGGACGAAAAAGAGATTGAAAACCAATCCCAAGGATAGGAGGCAAGAGATATGTCAAGATGGGCGGTGGAGATGGCCGAGGCCCTGCGCAGCGACGGATCCGGTGGAGCGGATGGCAGCTGGCGGTTTGCAACCGTCAACACCGCCAGTCCGCTGACCATTAAGGCGCATGACCAGGTGATTTCCAAGTACCTCTACAAAAGCGCCTCCCTTTCCCTCCAGGCCGGGGATGAGGTGCTGGTATATGAAACAGGAGTCGCTTTTTATATCATCGCAAAGGTGGTGCCAGCATGAGCATTTTCCCTTTTATCAGCCCGGAGGTATTGGAGAGCGGGCAGGCCAGCGAACTGCCTATGTTTCGGGAGTACGCATACGACTTTGAAAACAACCGCCTGTTGCTCCGGGATGGGAACACCTACCTGGTGGAGGGCAACGAGGCGCTGCGGATCTGGATCTTCAAGGCGCTGTCCACAGAGCGGTTTCGTTATACCGCCTACGACAGCGCCTTTGGAAGCGAGATCCACACTCTGATCGGAAGCGCCATTCACTCGGAGATTGTGACCTCGGAGCTGAAGCGGTTTATCATTGAGGCTTTGATGGTAAACCCATATATTTCAGAATTGAGCAATTTCCAATTTACACGCACCGAAAGCGGGGTTCAGGTCGAGTTTGACTGTACCACAATTTATGGGGCGATGACCGTTGAGTGGGATGCCAAGGAGGTGAGAGCGGCATGAGCGACACAACGATAGACTTCAGCACAGACGCCATCCTTCAGCGCATGAGGGACAGCCTGGAAAATCCAGCCAACAAGCTGGAGGGCGGCTTCTGCATGGATAACCTGCAGGCTGTTGCCGAAGAGATGGCCCGTATGGACGCGATGGAAGTACAGCCCATCCCCGACCATGTACTGCTGGATACCGCCGAGGGCGAGTACCTTGACCGGAAGGCCCTGGACTACAATGAAACCCGGAACCCCGCCGCAGCGTCGGTAGGCAATCTGCTTTTTACCGGGGAGGCGGGTACGGCCATCCCGCTGGGCACAGAGGTCTTGTATGGCACACTGGTCTTTGAAACCACTGCAGCGGCACAGATCAACGCAGAAGGCTACTGTGAAGTGGGAGCTAAGTGCCAGACGGCGGGCACCGTGGGGAATGTGGCCATCGGCACCATCACAGCCCTGCGTATGGCCATTGCTGGCGTGACCTCCGTTACCAACACCGCGCCATTCGGCGGCGGTGCGGAGGCTGAGGGAGATGACTCCTTCCGCAGCCGAGTGCTGGAGAAGATCCGGAGGCCCATCACCAGTGGGAACCGGAATCACTTTATTTATTGGGCGAAACAGGTGTCCGGCGTAGGCGGAGCCAAGTGCTTGGGCGCTGAAGTGTGCGGAGCTGGCAAGGTAAAGGTGATCATCCTTTCCGACAAGTACGGTGCGCCGGACGAAGTGATTCTGGAAAATGTGGAGGCCCACATTGAGGAGGAACGCCAGATTGGAGCGGAGGTGACGGTAGTGGCCGCCACGCCCAAGGCCGCCACCGTGGTGGTCACAGTCAAGGTGGCCAGCGGGTACAACATCACAGACATCCGCCAAAATGTCCATGCGGCGCTGCAGAGCTATATTGACAGCGTAAACCGGGAGGATTTTGATACGGCTCCTGTCCGGGGCGATGAAAACCGGAAGAGCAGTATCAGCTATTACCGGATCGGCGACCTCATCTTCGGCGTGGCCGGAGTGGCAGATATTATCAGCTATACCCTGAATGGAGAGATTTCTTCCCTCACATCCGACTATGAGGAATTTTTCACGCTGGAGGAGGTGGAGATCAGTGCCGATCAATGATGCCTTCATGCTCCCCAAGCGGGTGCGGACGATGGAGCAAATGGCAGATCTGCTCCAGGCCGAGCAGACGGAGCTGACGCAGATGCAGCGTACCATTGCTGCGCTGGAACAGCAGTTAAATATTAGCACCAGCACCTTCCTGCTTCCCCGGCACGAGAGCCTGTTCGAGCTTCCGGTCAATACCACAGAGAGCCTGGAGGCACGGCGGGCCAAGGTGCTGGCAAAGCTGAACACGCGGGGCACCACCACCGTGGAGGCAATCCGGGAGATGGTGTCGATTGTTACGGGGAGCGAGGGCGCGGTGGTGGAGCATTTCAGCCAGTATGCCTTTACCGTCATCGTTTATATGCTGTTTGAAGGCGTTTTTCCAGATCTGCCTGAGCTGATCCGGCAGATCGATGAAATCAAACCGGCCCACCTGATTTTCGATATTGTGGGTGCATTCCAGCCCACCGGCATGGAGAACCGGAACGAGGTATCCCTGTACCGGCTGAAGATCCTCTCCCGCTTCGCCAATACCAGAGGCCAGCGGGTGGTGCGGTTTGATGGAGAGGCTGACTTTGACGGCAGCATCCCGTTCAACCAGTCTTTCAGCGGGATCACCTTCCCGGCCATGGCTATCTGCACCAGCTTCCCTGTCCGGGAAGAGATCAACGGCACCCTGACCATGAATAACTGGTATGCCTTCGATGGAGCTGCCGCCTTTGACGGCTCCCGGAAATTCAATGCCCAAATCATGCAGGAGGAGTTTTAGATGAATGAAAACAGTGTAATCACCAAAACGCGCCGCAGAAAGCTCTGCATGGCGGCCAGCGACCCGGAAAAGCCGCTGGCCGTCATTACCCATGTGGCCTTCGGGAACGGCGGTGTAAATGGGAGCGGAGAGCCGCTTGTACCCCTGGAAACACAGACGGCCCTCAACAGCGAACTCGCCCGCTATGAGGTGGAGAGCGTGACCTACCCGGCTGAAACCACCGCCCGCTATGCGGTAACCATTCCCAAGGACGCACTGGTGGGCGAGGAGATCAACGAGGCAGCGCTGGTGGACAGCGATGGGGATGTGGTGGCCATCAAGACCATGTACCCCAAGAAGAAGGATGAAGATGTCAGCTTCACCTTTGAGTTTGACGATGAATTTTAACCTGGAGGTGACAGCTCATGGCAGAAGAGTTTTACACAGTCCCGGAAAGCCCGGAGTATAATGCGGCGGCTATCCGTAAGATCCAGGACACCGACCCGGTGCGGGCCAGCACGATTGTCAACCCCGTGGTGCAGCAGATGATCAACAATACCCATGCGGTGAAGAAGCAGGCCGACCAAAACGGCCAGTCCGCCGCTGCTGCAGCGGAAGCAGCGGAAGCTGCGGATGAAAAGGCCACGGAAGCACTGGAAGCAGCGCGCAACGCGGCACAGGTGGCAGACCAGGCAGGGACAGACGCTTCCAATGCCCTGACTGCTGCGGATGCCGCTCTGGAAGCCATCACGAAGCTGGCCCATACCATTGATGCGGTTCCTACTCAAAACGGCAGTTTGACCTATACGGGCGGCGAACAAAGCCCTAACTGGAACAGCTATAACCCGGAAACCCTGACCATTGGCGGCACAACCAAAGGCACCAACGCAGGCAACTATGTCGCCACCTTTACTCCGAAAGAGGGATACACTTGGGGCGATGGCACCAACACCACAAAGGAAGTCACTTGGACGATAGGCCGAGCCACCATTGCCAAGGCCCCCTCGCAGAGCGGGAGCCTGACCTACACTGGGGAGTCGCAGACCCCCACTTGGAATGACTACAACACCGCCCAACTGACCATTGGGGGAGAGACATCGGCCACCAATGCGGGCAGCCACTCGGCAACCTTTACCCCAACCAGCAACTATCAATGGAGCGACAGCAGCGTTACAGCCCGGAGCGTGGAGTGGCAGATCCAGCGGGCATCCATTACCACAACTCCGGTGCAAAGCGGCAGCCTGACTTATAGTGGATTGGCGCAAAGCCCCAGCTGGAGCAACTATGACAGCGCACAGCTGACCATCGGCGGCACAACCAGCGGTACTAATGCTGGCAATTATAACGCCACCTTTACGCCCACCAGCAATTATCAGTGGAGTGACGGCGGCACCGGAGCCAAGACAGTTATATGGAAAATCGGAAAGGCGGCAGGCAGCCTGTCCCTGAATAAGAGCAATATCACTCTGAACAAGAGCACTTCGTCCACCACCATCACGGTTACCAGGGCGGGCGATGGGGCAATCTCTGCCACCTCCAATGCCACCGGCGTTGCCACGGTGTCGGTTTCCGGCAATACGGTTACCGTGACAGGCAAAGCCTATGGCAGCGCCACCATTACAGTCAAGGTGGCAGAGGGCACAAATCACACGGCCCCCGCAAACAAGACCTGTGCCGTGCAGGTGAACCTGTTCAATGCTACGCTGAACTCCAATACCTGGGCGGCGATCCGGGCGGCCAGCGATGCGGATGAGGGTGCGAACTACTGGAGCGTGGGTGATACCAAGAGCATCACCATCAACGGGCAGGTGGGCAATTTCACCTTCTCCAACCTTTCCATCAGCCCCTTTATCCTGGGCTTCAACCACAATTCCTCCAAGGAGGGGACGCACCGGATCCACTGGCAGCTCGGCAAGATCGGCGGGACGATGGTGGGCCTTTGCGATAACCAATATAACAGTAGCGTGAGTGGGGCTGGCTACTTCCACATGAATGACAGTAACACCAATGTCGGCGGATGGAAGGACTCCAGCATGAGAAAAACCCTGCTGGGCAATAGCAAAACGCCGACCAGCCCGCTGGCCAATAGCCTGATGGCCGCGCTGCCCTCCGATCTCCGGGCTGTTATGAAGTCGGTGACGAAGTACACCGACAATGTCGGCAACGCCACAGGAAGTGTGGCAGGCAATGTTACAGCGACCACGGACTATCTGTTCCTTCTTGCGGAATTTGAGGTGTTTGGATCCCGGTACTATGCGAATGACTACGAGAGGAACAGTCAGCTCCAATATGATTACTACAAAGCGAGTAACAGCAGAGTCGCTTATAAGCACAACGCTACCGGGACAGCGGTTTGGTGGTGGCTGCGCTCCCCTAATTACAACAACAATAACAATTTCTGCAATGTCAACACCGGCGGCGGCAACAACAATAACAACGCCTACTACTCGGCGGCGTTGCTGCCCGGCTTTGCTACCTAATCCTCCGCAGAGCTATCCGACCACATCCCGCCCCCGAAAGGGGGCGGCCCTCCGGGAGGAGCAGCTGGTCGGAGCCACGCCAAAAAAGATGTCGGCGCGAAGCGCCGACGCGATTTTTTGAAAAATGGCCTATGACCGGCATTGCTTTTATGCTATACTTTTAGACGGATCCCAGCGAATGGGGGTGAAAGGATGTCGGTTCTAAAAGCCCAGCGGAGCGTCAGCAAGATGGAGTTTGTGAACTGCGCAGGCGAAATCTACGATGAGACCATCAATTTCTTAACGAGGCTGTCCGCCCGGTATGCGCGGCTCGTTGCAGAGCCAATCGCAAAGCTGGCCGGAGAGGTCGAGGATCATGCGGAGAAGGCGAACAGCATTTACCCTTCGGATGATCAGCGGCGGAGCCTCCGCAAGGCCCACCTCCTGGAGGCGCGGGCCTCCCTCATGGCGCTGGATACCCGGCTCTCCAAGTGTTACCGGATCATGAACCTGAACCCGGAGGGGTGCTTTACTACCTCCACCGGACGCCAGGTGGAGTCCGGGAAGGCACAGGAGAAGCTGGACAAAATGGCACAACGGTTAGGCGACTTGATTGACCGGGAGAACGAACTCCTAAAAGGCCAGATCAAGAAGTTCTGACCTGTGTGGGTGTATCTCTGTTAATTCCGCTCAGCGGTTTGGTGGTGGCTGCGCTCCCCTAATTACAACAACAATAACAATTTCTGCAATGTCAACACCGGCGGCGGCAACAACAATAACAACGCCTACTACTCGGCGGCGTTGCTGCCCGGATTTTACAGGTACACGGTCAAATGGAGTAACCGGAAGGTGAAAGACGACCGATGTAAAAGGAGAGATACTTCCCAGGGGGAAACCCCTGAAACTGCCCTCTGACGGCCACGCACGGACGCTGCTTGCATGGCGGGCGATTGCGCTGACCCCGTTTCATGTGCTGGGCCAAAGTAGTTTAGAGGCGCACCTACAACTTAACTATGCGGAGGGCGAATACTTTTTATGACCAGTGAGGAGCGCCGTGAGGCGCGATACCAGCGTCGCCGAGCAAGGCGGCAGGAGAAGCGGGCGGCTCGTTGTGCTGCCCTGGGAACCATCGACCAGGTGTTCAGCTACCGGAAGATGTTCTTCTACGGGCGGCGCTGCTGCAATGGCGTCCGCTGGAAGCAGAGCGTACAGAACTTTGAGAACCACCTGTTTTCAGGGACTGCCCGCCGCAGGCGGGAGATCCTGTCCGGCACTTGGAAGCCGGGGAAATGCGTCCATTTTACGCTGTGTGAGCGCGGAAAGGTGCGGCCCATCGATGCGCCGCACATCACAGACCGGCAAGTCCACAAGACCCTCTGCAGCGAGGTATTGATCCCGCTGTATAACCCCAGCATGATCTTCGATAACGGGGCCAGCCAACGGAATAAAGGGCTGCATTGGCATTTCCAACGGCTGAAGGAGCATCTGCACTGGCATTATCGCCGGTATGGACGCACCGGAGCCATGGGCCTCGTAGATCTCAAAGCATTCTTCCCAGGCGCACCCCGCCAGGCTCTTTACCAGAGGCACCAGCTGCTGATCCCCGACCCGGCCCTCCGCCGAGTGGCGGATACTGTGGTGGATTACGCCCCCAGCACTGCACCGGGCCGGGGGATGCCGCTGGGCGTTGAGCCATCCCAGCAGGAGATGGTGGCCCTCCCAAGCGCCGTGGATAATTGGCTGAAGTGTCATGTGGGTGTCCACTGCGCCGGTCATTACATGGATGACTATTACATCATCATGCCCGATGTGGAGCAGCTGAAGGCCGTGATCCGGGAGATGGTGCGACGGTTTGAGGCTATGGGAATCCGGGTGAACAAGCGCAAGTGCAAAATCATCCCGCTGACCAAGCCCTTCCGCTGGTGCAAGGCGAGGTTCACACTGACGGAGACTGGTAAGGTTAAGGTCAACGGCAGCCGGGACGGGATTAAACGAGCCAGACGAAAGCTGAAGCTGTTTCACCAGGAGTTTGTGGCCGGGAAGAGGCCCTTTTCAGAGGTGGAGCAGTACATGGCGTGCCAGAGCGCATATTACCGAAACTTTAACGACCATGGGCGGCTGCTCCGGTTGCGGCGGCTCTATCATGCGATCTTTTTTGGAGGTGCAAAGTGTATAAAATCATCAAGGATGGGACAGCCATCGGAATGACCGAGGCTCCCAATTATATCAAGCAGCATGAAAATGGGTGCTTTGTCCTTTGCCCGGAGCCGGAGGCTTCGGGCATTGCCTTTGCAGGGACAGCGTATCACCTGCTTGGCCGCGAAGAGCTGCCGGACACGAAGTCCGTTATGCTGGAGGAGGTTGATGCCGGAGCTGTCATTGGCGAGGTGCAGAGCGGCGTGGATAGCCTGCGGGAGGATCTGGCTACCACGGATGAGGCGGCGATTTCCCTCTATGAAACCTTGCTTGAGAAAGACGAAGTGAATGCGGCACAGGACGATGCTCTCATTGAACTCTATGAGAAAGTAGGAGGTTAATCACTATGGCAATCAAGGCTATCGCATACAGTTACTGGCGGCGGATCAAGGACAAGGCGCGCAGCTTTGCGGCAACCCCTGCCACAGTAAAGGAGGATGTAAAAGCACTGGCCCAGGCAGATGTTGCCGATGGGACTATCTCCACCGAGGAATATGCTGATCTGATTGGAGAAGCCTATCCCGTGGCAGAGCCTACGGATACCGATGAGGTGTAAGCCGTGGAAAACCAATACAGCAGATATATCGCACGGAAACGCGCCCGCTTCAGTGCCTTCGGCGTCCCGGTAAACATCCCCTGGGGAACGCCCTTAGAGGTGCGGGACGGGTTCATATACTTTGGGGAGCAACCGCTCTGCACAGTCACCAGCGACATTGCCTACGCCTATTTCACCCAGGATGACGATGGCCGTGGCCTGGAGCGGGGGAAGCTGCTGGAGGCTATTCTTGCCCGCCTGCGCCCCAAGAATGAGTGGGACGACTGCCAGCCGCGCTGGAATCGGATATTGGACGATTCTCTGTGCCAGAAGTACAGAAGGCCGGAGCATGAGGATTACTGGATCTGGAACTATGATTTTTTCAATGCGCCGGTGGAAGATTTGCGGCATATCGCCAATTTGATCGGCGCGAAGTGATAAGAAAGGCTGCTCATGGAGCGGCCTTTTTATATTGCCCACGGAAAGGGGGTGGGGCCTATGTCCTGCTGAATATCCGCCCAAAGGAGTTTCCTGCCGCTCCTTTGGGCGGGCTTTTTTGTCCCTTTAAATCGTATTTAAAAACCTATTTTATTCAAGGAGGATTGCACTATGTTTGACATCACCGTGATTATAGAAGCCGTCTTTGCACTGCTGGCGGCTGTCATCACCGCCATTGTCATCCCCTATATCAAGAGCAAGACCACGACCTCCCAGCAGGCTGAGATCAATGCCTGGGTGAAGATCGCTGTCACCGCTGCTGAGCAGATCTACACCGGCTCCGGCAGGGGCGCGGAGAAGAAAGCCTATGTGCTGAACTGGCTCCGGGAGCATGGTATCACCGTTGACGCAGAAAAGCTGGATGCGCTGATTGAAGCCGCTGTATATGATCTGACAAACAATGGCTTGATCGCCATCGAGCAGGGTGTCGTTATGGGGGAGGATGATGGCCATGAAGCCGGTTGAGAGACTGCTGGCCACTGCCAGAGCTGAGATTGGCTACATCGAGAAGGATACCAACGCCCAGCTCGATGATAAGACGGCCAACGCCGGGGACGGGAACTGGAACAAATATGCCCGCGAGCTGGATGCCCTGGGTGTGGTCTACAATGGAAAGAAGAACGGGTATGCCTGGTGCGACATTTTTACGGACTGGTGCTTCATTCAGACCTTTGGATTGGAGCTGGGCCTGCAGCTGCTCTGCCAGGCCAAGAAGGGCGTGGGGGCTGGCTGCTCTGGATCTGCCAACTACTACAAGCAGAAGGGCCAGTTCCACACCAGCGGCCCGCAGCCCGGCGACCAGATTTTTTTCACGAATGACGGTGGCAAGACCATGTATCACACCGGCATCGTGGAGAAGGTGGCCGGAGGCCGGGTTTACACCATCGAGGGCAACACCAGTTCCGCAGCAGGTGTCGTAGCGAACGGCGGCTGCGTCCGGGACAAGAGTTATGCCCTGACCTACAGCAAGATCGGCGGCTATGGCCGTCCCAATTTTTCTATCGTGCCGGAGGAGGATGACGATATGGATCAGACCAAGTTCAACGAGATGTTTAAGGTCGCTATGACAGCGCACCAGAAGGAGTTGCAGGACAATGACTGCGGCGAGTGGAGCCGGGAGGCCAGAGAGTGGGCTATCAGTGTGGGCCTGTTCGCTGGCAACGGCACCACCGCAGACGGCCAGCCCAACTATATGTGGGCCAGCCCTCTGACTCGTGAGCAGGCCGCCCAGCTCTTTTACCGCTTCGCCCAGGATCATGGGCTGGCGTGATGAACGGCGGGAAACGCCTCGCTGGGAGTAAAACGGCGAAAAAGCCAGACCTCTCCCAATTCTCCAAGTGGATGATTGCTGACATTCGCCCACTATTGTGGATAGTAACAGTAGGCGGCCTTTTACTGGCCGCCTACTGTATCCGCGTCGGCTACACCGGCTCATTGCCATGGATCTCCGCCATGGTGGGACTCCCCTGGACAGCCCACGGCGTGGTGTGCAGTTTCTATCTCAATATGGCGAAATCAGATCACACCGAAGGCGGGATCACATTTGAAAGAGCCAAAGCAAACGGCTTCCAGGAAACCGAACCCATAGGCAGCACAGACAGCCCTGCAATCTAAAGCCCTGCAGCCCCAAGCTGCAGGGCTGTTCCATAGCTCATCCGAGGATCGTGCCCCTTTAATACTTGAAAAGGATGAATGCTATGGAAAGTTTCATCGGCTGGATCGGCGGCAAGCGTATGCTCCGCAAGGCCATTTTAGAGCGGTTCCCCACCGATGAGGTAGGCCGCTATGTAGAGGTGTTCGGCGGTGCGGCTTGGGTGCTTTTCGCCAAGGAGAAGAAAGCAAACCAGCTGGAGGTCTACAACGACATCAACAGCAACCTGGTGAACCTCTTCCGCTGTGTGAAGTACCATTGCGGGGAGCTGCAGCGCGAGATGGAGTGGATGCTTACCTCACGGGAGCAGTTCTTTGATTGCCTCGCGCAGGGGCAGGGACGCGGCCTGACGGACATCCAGCGGGCGGCCCGCTTCTTCTATACGGTCAAGATCAGCTTCGGCTGTGACAACCGCACCTACGCCACCAGCTCCAAGCAGGTCGACAACGCCGTGGAGTACCTGGAGAAGGTACGGGAACGGCTCCGGGGAGTGAACATCGAGAACAAGGACTTCGCTGACCTCATCAAGGTCTACGACAGGCCAACGGCTCTATTCTACCTCGACCCGCCCTATGTGAACACCGAGAAGTATTATGACAGCCCTTTCAGCGCCCAGGATCACCACCGTTTAAGAGAGGTTTTAAGCCAAGTAAAAGGCCGTTTTATCCTCTCCTACAATGACCATCCTTTGATTCGAGAGCTGTATGCAGATTACCGTATCGAGGGCATCACTCGAACCACGACTCTGGCTGGGAAGGGCAATAACCAGACCCAGTATGCGGAGTTGATTATCCGTAACTTCTAACAAAGTTCGTTATATTATCACGCTTCGAGTGATTTCATCACAAACCGCCCTAAAACACCCCTTTTCTCTGGTAATATATCCCTAAAGGGGCATTTGTGATGATAAAGAATCACCTATCTCGAATCCTCGGAGAGCGCAGATGGACACGCGCAAAACTTGCCCGGCTGACCGGCATTCGCCCTTCTACCATCGGTGACCTATACAACGAGATGGCAGACCGGGTGTCTTTCGATCAGCTGGACAGGATTTGCGAGGTCTTGGACTGCAGTATTTCTGACCTGCTGGAATACATACCGAACCAGCAGCGCAGGACTGGTAAAGACCTGATCCTGGAGGAACACGGAAACCGCAAGAGAAAACAGCCTTAAATCTGAGCAAAGAAACGGCGCTTAAGAGGTTACTTAAAACCCTTTTAAGCGCCGTTTCTTTTTTGCAGATTGTATGAAAATTTTTCGCAGCTTGTTTGCAAAGCAACAGCCTGCCGGAGGTTTCTGCTTGTGCTTTGTTTTCTGGTGTGCTATGATATTTTAGTTAAAGTATCTGCATTTGGAGGAACTGATTTGGAACGCGAAAACGTATTGATCCCCCAGGCGGACCTGGACCGCCAGCGGGAGTTTGAGGAGAAAATCCGCGGCCTGTTCGCCGCCCGGGAGGCTCACCCCGCGGCCTGTGTGGACACCTTCGGCTGCCAGCAGAATGTGGCGGACGGACAGAAGCTCATGGGGATGCTGGAGGCAAGCGGCTTCACCCTCACCCAGGACCCGAAGGAGGCCGATCTGGTGCTCCTGAACACCTGCGCCATCCGGGAGCACGCGGAGGACCGGGTGTTCGGCAACCTGGGCGCCCTGACCCACACCAAGAAGGAGAATCCGGAGCAGGTGATCTGCCTGTGCGGCTGCATGGCCCAGGAGCCCCGGGTGTCGGAGCGGATCAAAAAGTCCTATCCCCACGTGGATCTGGTGTTCGGCCCCCAGGCTCTGTGGAAGTTCCCGGAGCTTTTGTGGCAGGTGTATGAGACGAAGAAGCGGGTCTTTTCCGTCCAGGACGAGCACGGCACCATTGCCGAGGGCATCCCCGTGGTGCGGGAGAAGGGCGTGAAGGCATGGGTCTCCATCATGTACGGATGCAACAACTTCTGCTCCTACTGCATCGTGCCCTACGTCCGGGGCCGGGAGCGGAGCCGGGACCCCCAGGCCGTGCTGGCGGAGGTCCGGCAGCTGGTGGAGGCGGGGTACAAGGACATCACCCTGCTGGGCCAGAACGTGAACTCCTACGGCAACGATCTGGATTTGAACTACCACTTTCCCGACCTGCTGGCGGACATCGACCGGATCCCGGGGGAATATCTCATCCGCTTCATGTCCAGCCACCCCAAGGACGCCACGCCCCGGCTGTTTGACGTGATGGCCGCAAGCTCTCATGTGGCCAAGCAGCTGCACCTGCCCTTCCAGTCCGGCAACGACCGGGTCCTGAAAGAGATGAATCGCCGCTACACCCGGCAGCAGTACCTGGATCTGGTGAACTACGCCAAGCGGGTCATGCCCGGGCTGGTATTGACCTCCGACGTCATCATCGGCTTCCCCGGCGAGACGGAGGCGGAGGCCATGGACACCGTGTCCCTGGTGGAGGAGGTGGGGTTTGACGCCCTGTTCACCTTCATCTACTCCCCCCGCCCCGGCACCAAGGCCGCGGCCATGCCGGACCCGGCCACCCGGGCGGAGAAGCAGAAGTGGTTTGACAGGCTCCTGGAGGTCCAGAACAATATGTCCGCCAAGCTCCACGCCGCCTATGTGGGCAAAACGGTGCGGGTGCTGGTGGACGGGGAGAGCGACGACCCGGAGTACCCCCTGACCTCCCGGACGGAGGGCAACCGCTTGGTGCGGCTGAAAGGGGACAAGGCCCTGATCGGGCAGTTCGCGGATGTGGCCGTCACCGGCAGCAACACCTGGGCGCTGTACGGCGAGGCCGTTTAACGGTAGACCTCCCGCGCGAGGAGGAAGGCCCGCCGGGCGTAGGCGTCCTGATAGGCGCTGCCTGCGGCGGCGGAGGCGTCCTCATAGGAATCCAGCAGCGCACGCTGCTGATCGGTGAGGGTGGCGGAAAGCGCGGTCAAGGCGTCGTTCGCCTGCTGGAGGGAGAGGAAGTAGTCCTTGCCCAGAGAGGGGAACAGCTCGCCCTCCAGGGCGGTGAGCAGGATGTCGATGTAATCGGACATAGGGGATCACTCCTGAATTTGTTTGACAGACACGATTGTGTCTTTTATAGTACGTATCATAGCAGACATATTTGTGTCTGTCAAGAGCGGAAGAGGAATTATGACGTTTGCAGAACACCTTCTTCAACTGAGAAAGCAAAGGGGCCTGAAACAAACCGAGCTGGCAAAAATCATCGGCATCGGTTGGCGGGCCTATCAGACGTATGAGCGTGGAGAGCGGGAACCGACCCTGTCTACGCTGATCGCCCTGGCGGATTTCTACGGCCTGTCGCTGGATGAGCTGGTCTGCCGGGAGCGGTAGGGGCGGAACTGTGTGTCCGCCCGCCGGATTTCCGCCGGACCCCTGCAGGACCGTAGGGGCGGTTATCAACCGCCTGGGGGATTCAGCTGGGGTGCCAGCTGGGCAATGCGCCCCCCATTCTCTTTTTGGTTGCGCCAAAAAGAGAACGCGCCGCGCCCGGTGTAAGAGAAAAAGGCGCCGGGCGCGCTCCGGTGCAGTGGCCCTCCGCGCGTACGGGGGTCGGCGTACCAGTGCCTGCTCCGATTTTTCCTGGCATTCGGGCACGCTTGGGCCTTCTGTGAGGTCGATACTGCCGTCCCGTGGCGGATGGTGCGGAGGGGGTCGGGGTGCAAGAACGCATTTGACCAGCTTCTCTTTCCGCGCGTTCCGCTTCGCTACGCGCTGCCCGGGCATTCGTAGAGGCCGATGCCCTCATCGGCCCGCTGCGGAGGCTTTCATCAACCACCGGCCAGCGGCAGCGAAAAGAGAAGCTGGATGTATCCCGGACATCCCCGGGCTGAAGGGTTCCCCAAGGGCCGGGCGTTTCCGTCTCTGACCGCCGCGCGGGATTGCCAACCTTCCCCCGCCGGCGGCAGGAGGTCTGCGCCTGCGCAGACCGACCCGCCGAGACATTTTTTCTTTTCCACCGGGCGCGGCGCATTTTCTTTTTGATGTCTCAAAAAGAAAATGGGGGGCGCATCCCGCATGGACAATGCCCCCGGCGGGAGCCAGACCCCTGTGGCCGCCGTTCGGCGGCCCGCCCAGCCCAGCCATCCACATGGCTGATTTCCCGCGTCCCATGGGACGCACCCCCATAAAACGAATCCAAATCCTTTGATAGAAAGAGAATGAGGTGACCCTTTTGGCCGAACTCACCCCCATGATGAAGCAGTACCTGGAGATCAAGAAGGACAATCCGGACTCCATCCTGTTCTTCCGGCTGGGCGACTTCTATGAGATGTTCGCTGACGACGCGAAGCTGGCCTCCCGGGAGCTGGACCTGACCCTCACCTCCCGGGACCACGGCAAGCACGCCAAGCCCGAGGAGGAGCGGGTGCCCATGTGCGGCATCCCCTACCACGCCAGTGAGGCATACATCGCCCGGCTCATCGCCAAGGGCTACAAGGTGGCCATCTGTGAGCAGATGGAGGACCCGGCAACGGCCAAGGGGCTGGTGAAGCGGGATATCATCCGGGTGGTGACCCCCGGCACGGTGATCGACGCCGCCTGCCTGGAGGAGAAGGCCAGCAACTTCCTCTGCGGCATCTACATCGACAGCCAGAACGCCGGCGCGGCCTTCTGCGACATCTCCACCGGCAAGACCCACCTGACGGCCTTCTCCGGTCCGGACCGGGTGGAGCACGTCGTCAACGAGCTGGGCCGCTTTTCCCCGGCAGAGGCGGTGGTGAACGACGGGGCCGCCTCGGAAAAAGCCCTGACCGACGCCCTGACGGAGAAGTTCCGCTGCCGGGTGGAAAACGGCGGCGAGGGCCGCTTCCGCCTGGCGGAGGCGGAGCGAAACATCCGCCGCCAGTTCGGGGAGGAGGCGTTTGACCGCCTGCCCAGGACCAACCCGGCCGCGGCCATGGCCCTGGGGGGATTGCTGCACTACCTGTACGAGACTCAGAAGACGGACCTCTCTCACATCAACGACCTGGACTACTACGAGCAGGGCCGGTTTATGGAGCTGGACCTGACCGCCCGGCGGAACCTGGAGCTGACGGAGACCCTCCGGGACCGGGAGAAGAGAGGATCCCTCCTGTGGGTGCTGGACAAGACCAGGACGCCCATGGGCGGGCGGCTGCTCCGCAGCTGGCTGGAGCGGCCGCTGCTGTCCGTCACCGCCATCGCCAAGCGCAATGCCGCCGTGGCCGCCCTGGTGGAGAGCACCATGGCGCGGGAGGAGCTCATCGCCGCCCTGACGGGCCTGGGAGATATGGAGCGGCTCATCGGCCGCATCGTCTACGGCACCGCCGGGGGACGGGACATGGTGTCCCTCCGCTCCGCCATCGAGCGGCTGCCCGCCCTCCGGGCCCAGCTGGCGGCCTTCTCCGGCGGACGGCTGGCGGAGCTGGCCGGGGAGCTGGACGACCTGACGGAGATCGGGGCACACATCGGCGCGGCCATCTGCGACGAGCCGCCGTTCTCCGTCCGGGAGGGCGGCTTCATCCGGGACGGCTACCACGAGGAGGTGGACCGCCTGCGGCACATCATGAACGGCGGCAAGGGCGTCCTGGCGGAGATCGAGGCCAAGGAGAAGGAGCGCACCGGCATCCGGACCCTGAAGATCGGCTACAACAAGGTCTTCGGCTATTACATCGAGGTGTCCAACTCCTTCAAGGACCAGGTGCCGGACACCTACATCCGCAAGCAGACCCTGGTGAACGGGGAGCGGTACATCACCCAGGAGCTGAAGGACTTGGAACACGAGATCCTCACCGCCTCGGACCGGGTGGTGGCATTGGAGTATGAGCTCTTCACGGCGCTGCGGCAGGAGATCTCCGCCCAGAGCGCCCGCATCCAGCGGACTGCCGCCGCGGTGGCGGAGGTGGACGCCCTGGTGTCCTTCGCGGCGGTGGCGGTGCGGAACCACTACTGCCGCCCCACGGTGGACGAGTCTGGGGCCATCGAGATCCACGACGGCCGCCATCCGGTGGTGGAGCAGATGCTCAAGGACAGCCTCTTCGTCCCCAACGACACCTTCATGGGGGAGAAGGAGGACCGGGTGGCCATCATCACCGGCCCCAACATGGCGGGCAAGTCCACCTACATGCGCCAGGTGGCGCTGATCGTCCTCATGGCCCAGATGGGCTCCTTCGTCCCGGCGGCCAGCGCCCGCATCGGCGTGGTGGACCGGATCTTCACCCGCATCGGCGCCAGCGATGACCTGTCCGCCGGCCAGTCCACCTTCATGGTGGAGATGACGGAGGTGGCGGACATTCTGCGCCACGCCACGAAGCACTCCCTGCTGATTCTGGACGAGATCGGCCGGGGCACCAGCACCTTTGACGGCATGTCCATCGCCCGGGCGGTGCTGGAGTACTGCGCGGACAAGAAGCTGCTGGGGGCCAAGACCCTGTTCGCCACCCACTACCACGAGCTGACGGAGCTGGAGAACACCCTGCCCGGCACGGTCAACTACAACATCGCCGTCAAGACCCGGGGGGAGGACATCATCTTCCTGCGGAAGATCCTCCCCGGCGGGGCGGACCGCAGCTACGGCATCGAGGTGGCCAAGCTGGCGGGGCTGCCGGACAAGGTGGTCCAGCGGGCCAAAACGGTCCTGAAAGAGCTGGAGGAGGAGAACGGCGTCCAGTACGTAGCGGCCCGGAAAGAGGAGGACCAGGTGTCCCTCACCGCCATCGGCGAGGGGGAGGTGCTGGACGCCCTCCGCCGCTGCCAGCCGGACACGCTGACGCCCATTGAGGCGATGAGCCTGATCTACGAGTGGAAGCAGAAGCTCAACTGAGCACCCGGCCGGGCAGGCACGGCGGGATGCGCCCTCTGCCGCGGGGGACCGGACGCGCTGACGGCGCCCGGAGAGCGGCCTTCAGGCCGGGACAGGGGATTCCGCGGAAATGAGGGGCCTGGCGGCGGGCGGACACGCGCCGCCCAAGCCCAGCGGATCAAAAGAAGACCCCGGCGGATCCGCCCGCCGGGGAAAACGAGCTGAAACAGAAGCCGGACGAAAACCGGGAGGGAACGAGATGCCAAGAAGAAAGAGCGCCGCCTATATGTCGGCGGGGGAACAGATCGCGGGCACGGTGCTCTTTGTGATCTACCTGCTGGTGCTGCCCTTTGTCACAGCCCCGCTGTTCCGCCTGATCGGCGGACTGCTGGGAGTGACCATCAGCACCGGATTGCAGAATATCCTGTATTACTACATCCTCTTCGCCGCCACGGTCATCATTTTCCACGGCTTTCTGGGTCGGACCTCCCGGCACTTTGCAGAGAACCTGGGCGGGGCCTGCAAGTTCATGGCCATCGGACTGGTGGCCCTGTACGGCCTGAACGAGCTGGTGTACCGCCTGACAAGACTGGTGGTATCCAACCAGACCAACCTGAACGACACCACCATCTCCGCCCAGATCGAGGACGCGCCCCACATGACGCTGCTGATCGTCATTTTCCTGGCGCCCTTTGTGGAGGAGGTGCTCTTCCGGGGACTGGTGTTCGGGAATCTCCGGCGCAAGAGCGCGGCGGTGGGATATCTGGTCAGCTGCCTGCTGTTTGCCCTGCTGCACGTGTGGCAGTTCGCGGTGGTGAACCGGGACATCACGTATTTCCTGCTGATGCTCCAATATCTAGTGCCCGGGCTGGTGCTGGCGTGGGTCTATGACCGCACCGGTACCCTGTGGACGTCCATCGGTCTCCATGCGGCGGCCAACGCCCTCTCCGCCTGGACCCTTGTGGCGTAAGAACCGAATTCCGGAATGATGAGGGGAGAAAGGGACAGATGAATTTTTGGGACGTATTTGGCGAGATGCTGGTCATCCTGTTCGCCATTGCGGCGGGCTATGCGGCCAACCGGCTGGGGTACCTGGGCGGGGAGACGGACCAGAAGGTCTCCAAGCTGCTGCTGAACATCACCATGCCCGCCATGATTGTGGCGGCGGTGATCACCGGCGAGGAGCTGCCGGAGCTGGGGACCATCCTCTCCATCCTGGAGGTTGGCGTGGTGTTCTACCTGCTGGAGGCGGTCTTTGCCCTGGTGGTGCCCCGGTTCCTGCCGGGCACACAGGGGCAGAAGGGCGTGTGGCGGTATGCCCTGGCCTTCCCCAACGTGGGGTTCATTGGCTATCCCGTAGCGGTGGCCCTGTTTGGAGACGGCGCACTGTTCTATGCCGCCATTCTGGCGCTGCCCTTCAATCTCTTGTCTTACAGTCTGGGCCCGCTGCTGCTGGCAGGGGCCGCCCGCTTCCGCTGGAAGCAGCTGTTCACCCCCTGCATCGTGGCCTCTGTCCTGGGATTGGTGCTGGCGCTGACCCGGCTGCGGCCGCCGGCCCTGGTGGGCGAGATGCTGGACTTTGTGGGAGACATCACCGTGCCGCTGTCCCTGCTGGTGGTGGGCTCCCTGCTGGCGGGCATGTCAGCCGGACAGGTGCTGCGCTCTCCCAAGCTGTGGCTGCTGACGGCCATCCGCCTGCTGTTGTTGCCGGTGGCCCTGTGCCTGGTCCTCCGAGCGCTGGGGATCGACTCCCTGGTGCTGGGGATCGCTGTCACCCAGATGGCCATGCCCGTAGCAGTGAATGGGACGCTGCTGAGCATGGAGTACGGCGGAGACACCGAGTGCATGGCACAGATCACCTTCCTGACCACGGCGGCGTCCATCGTGACCATTCCCATCGTCGCCGTGCTGCTGCTCTGAGCTTAGAAAGGAAACCAATATGCCTCACATTCAACAACTGGAGTCCCACGTAGCGGACCTGATCGCCGCTGGTGAGGTCGTGGAGCGGCCCGCCAGCGTGGTGAAGGAGCTGGTGGAAAACGCCGTCGACGCCGGCAGCTCTGCCGTGGTGGTGGAGATCCGCCGGGGCGGCATGGGCATGATCCGGGTGACGGACAACGGCTGCGGCATCGCGCCGGAGGAACTCCCCACCGCCTTCCTGCGCCACGCCACCTCCAAGCTGCGGACGGAGGAGGACCTGGGGAAGATCGGTACTCTGGGGTTCCGGGGCGAGGCCCTGGCCGCCATCTCCGCCGTCAGCCGGGTGGACATCCTCACCCGCCAAACCGGCACGACGGAGGGAGCCGCCCTCCATCTGGAGGGCGGTGTGCCCGGCGCAGTGGAGCCCGCCGGTGCGCCGGAGGGCACCACCATCACGGTCCGGGACCTGTTTTACAACACCCCCGCCCGGCTGAAGTTCATGCGCAAGGACAGTGCGGAGACTGCGGCGGTGAACGGCCTCATGCAGCATCTGGCCCTGTCCCATCCGGACATCTCCTTCAAGTTCATCAAGGACGGGGTGGAGGCCCTGCTGACCCCCGGCGACGGAAAGCTGGACTCCGCCGTCTACGCTGCCCTGGGCCGGGACTTCGCCCGGGGGCTGGTGCCGGTGTCCGGCAGCGGAGGGGACATCACGGTCTCCGGTTTTGTCACCGCGCCGCTGATGGGCCGGGGCTCCCGGTCCATGCAGGTGTTCTTCGTCAACGGCCGGTTCATCAAGTCCCAGCTGCTGACGGCGGCGCTGGAGGAGGGCTACCGCAACCAGATCATGAAGGGTAAGTTCCCCGGCTGCGTCCTGTCCGTCACCCTGCCGGTGACGGCGGTGGACGTGAACGTCCACCCCGCGAAGACTCAAGTGAAGTTCGCCCGGGAGCACGATGTGTTCGACGCGGTCTACCACACGGTGCTGGATGCCCTGGGCAAGACCGGCGCTCCCGCCGCCGCTCCCGCGCAGGAGACGCGGCTCCCGGCGGCCTCCCGGCAGGACTTCTTCCAGACCATGGACGCCAAGACGTTCCGGCAGGGCGGTGCAAAGCCCGCTCCCCAGCCCGCGGCTCCGGCCCGGCCCGCCTGGAACACCGAGCTGCGGGCGCCCGCCCGGGTGGCGGACAGCGGGCAGACCTCTTTTTACCAGACCAAGCGCTCAGAGTCCGCGGCCCAGGGCGCTCTGGGAAGGGCGCCCGCCTCTGTGACGTCGCCGCCAGACACGCAGCAAAGCAGCCCGCCTGCACCCTCCTGCAACAAAGGTGCGCTGGGCAGACCGCCTGTCTCCGTGACCGCCCCACGGGCGGAGCGGACGGCTCCCTCCGCCCCCTGGACCTCTGCCCCAGTGTCCGTCCCTGCAGAAAAGACGACCGCGCCGGAATCTGCTCCCCGCCCCTTTGTGCCCGCCATCCCGCCGGAGCGGCTGAAGCTGACGGAGGATCTACCGGGCCAGACGACTGTTCTGGAGACGAAAGAGGCACCCTGGCGGATTGCCGGAGAGGTGCTGCGGACCTATATCATCTGCGAGAGCGAGGACGGCAGCGTCTGGCTCATCGACAAGCACGCCGCCCACGAGCGGATGAATTTTGACAAGCTGAAAAATGCTCAGGAGCCCCCCATGCGACAGACGCTGCTGGCCCCCATCGCGGCGGAGTTAAGCCGGGAGGACGGGGCGCTGCTGCTGGAGAACCTGCCCCTGCTGGAGCAGTTCGGTTTTGCCTGCGAGGACTTCGGGGCCGGCGCCCTGCTGGTGCGGGAGGTGCCGGCGGACATCGACGCCGCCGACACGGTGCCCACTCTGGAGGAGTTTGCCGAGCGCCTGCGGACCGGAAGATCCCCGGATGAAAAGCGGGAGGCGCTGCTGCATACCATGGCCTGCAAGGCGGCCATCAAGGGCGGCTGGGTCAGCGATCCGGCGGAGCTGCGGGTGCTGGTGGACCGGGTGCAGAGCGGAGAGATCAAATACTGCCCCCACGGCCGCCCGGTGGCGGTGAAGCTGACGAAGTACGAGCTGGAGAAGATGTTCAAGCGGGCGTGAGACTTCGAAGGGGGACTGCGTCCCCCCTTGACCTCCCCCCACACCAGTGACGTCGGTCACTGGTGTGTGCGCCCGAGGCGCACAGGTCAACGGATTTTCGGCAGGTACACGCCCTGCCGAAAATGATTGAGATTTCTTTGTTCGCCCGCGGCGAACGAACTGGGAAAAACCGCAGGGTTTTCCCCAGCCCTTTTTCCTGGCGGAGATGGGAGTGACGAATTTTTCAGGAGGTTTCCTATATGGCAAAAAAGGAAAAACGGTTTGTGCGGACCAGTGTGGAGAGCACCGGCTTTGAGGAAAACTCTGTCTGGATGGACCGGGAGACCGGGGTCAACTACCTGTGGCATTCCACCGGCCATGCCGGCGGGATGACGCCCCTGCTGGACCGGGAGGGGAAGCCCATCATTACCACCCTTTTGGAGGAGAAGGAGTGATTTGCATGAAACTGCTGTTTGTCAACGGCTGCATCAGCCAGCGAGGGGAGGAATCCCGCACCCTGGTGCTGGCGAGATCGTTTTTGGACGCATGGCAGGCCAGGCATCCGGAGGCCGAGGTGGAGACTGTGGAACCAGAGGCCCTGCTGGCGCTGAAGCCCTTTGCGCCGGAGATGCTGAACGACCGGGACGCCCTGGCGGGGATCCGGTGCTTCGATGCGCCGGTGTATGATCTGGCCCGCCAGTTCCGGGCCGCGGACCGGGTGGTGGTGGCGGCACCCTTCTGGGACCTGACCTTCCCGGCGGCCCTGCGGACGTATATTGAGTACATCTCCGCCAATGGCCTGACCTATCACTACGAGGCCGACGGCTGCCACGGGGATTGCCGGGCAGAGAAGCTGGCTTATCTCACCTCCGGCGGGGATCTGGAGCAGCCCGAGAGTCTGGGTGTCCTGTACTGGAAGCAGCTGTGCGCCATGTTCGGCATCCCTGCGTTCAGCTATGTGTTTGCCGGCGGACTGGACCTGGATCCCGCCAAGACGGAGGAGATTTTGACGGAGGCCTGTGAGAAGGCCCGCAGGCTGGCGGAGGACTTCTGAAAAGGAGGCGGCTGCCGTAAGGGGGAGATTGCCGGCTGCGCTGGCACTGGTGCTTCTGCTGTCCGCTTGCGGAGGGCCCCCCTTTACATCCGGGAGCGGATCGTATACAGTGAGTATATCGATGCATCAGAAGCGGAACAGCCTTGACAGGCGAGAGGAGAGACGGCGATGGCTGAGAAGATCATCTGTGTGGTGGGGCCGACGGCCTGCGGCAAAACGAAGCTGGGTGTCCTGCTGGCAAAGCGGTATGACGGGGAAGTGGTTTCCGCCGACTCCATGCAGATTTACAAGGGCATGACCATCGGCACCGCCGCCCCCACCGCCGAGGAGATGGAGGGCGTGCCCCATCACATGATTGCCGTGGCAGACCCGGCGGAACAGTGGTCCGCCGCCCGGTACGCCCGGGCGGCCGTCCCCATCGTGGACGACATTCTGCGGCGGGGAAAGCGGCCCATCCTGGTGGGCGGCACCGGGCTGTGGCTGGATGCGGTGGTGCAGGGCCGGACCTTCGCCGGCGGCCACGCCGGCGGCGCTGTCCGCAGGGAGCTCCAGGCCCAGCTGGCCCGGGAGGGCATCGGCCCGCTTCTGGAGGAGCTGCGGCAGGTGGACCCGGAGGCGGCGGAACGCCTCCATCCGGCGGATGAGAAGCGCATCCTCCGGGCGCTGGAGGTCTACCGGGAGACGGGAAAGACCATCTCCGCCCACAACGCGGAGACAAGGGACCTGCCGCCCCGGTACGACGCCGTGTGGATCGGCCTCCAGTTCCGGGACCGGGCGGACATGAAGACCCTGATCGACCGCCGGGTGGACGCCATGGTGGCGGCGGGCCTGCTGGAGGAGGTGGGGCAGCTGCTGGAAAGCGGCCTGCCCCGGGAGGCCACGGCTCTCCAGGCCATCGGATACAAGGAGTTCCTGGGGGTTCTGGACGGCACCGCCACGGTGGAGGAGGCCGTGGCGGAGGTGAAGCTCCGCTCCCGGCAATACGCCAAGCGCCAGCTGACTTGGCTGCGGCGAAATCCGGACATTCACTGGATCTGGTGGGAAAAAGACCGGGATTTTGCCCGGGCCCTCCAGGTTTCGACGGAAATCCTGGCCGCCGCTGGCGTATTCTAGCGGTGAGCGGACGGGAGACAGGGAAATCGTCCGACTCATACAGAAAAAAGGAGCGGACATATATGCAGACAAAAGCGAATTTACAGGACCTGTTTCTCCTCCGGGCCAGACGGGACAAGCTGCCCGTCACCATGTTTCTGATGAACGGCTTCCAGATGCGGGGCACCATCGCGGGGTTTGACGCCTTTGTGGTGGTGCTGGACAGCGACGGCCGGCAGCAGATCATTTACAAACACGCGATCTCCACCATCGCGCCGGTGCGGCCGGTGGATCTGGAGGGTGAGGAACCGGCCGTCGCGGGCGCATGAGCGGCCTGCGGACCCGTTTTGAGGTCCGCCGCCTAAAGGGCGGCGCTTAGGCCGGGATCACGTTTTGCGGACCAAAACCTTGAGCACGGCGGGCAAAGCCCGCCGTGCCTGGGGAAATGAGAACTGGCGGGCAGAAAATCATTTCAAGCACACGACCTCCGCCATCGCGCAGGTGCGTCCGGCGGTGGAGCTGGAGGCTGCGGAGGCCTGCGCCTCCGCAGAGGGTCCCGCATGGGGCCGGGAAGGCTTCGCGGACAGAGACAAAGAGGTAACCATGAAAGAGAAAACCCTTGGCACAAAACTTTTGCTGGCAGCGGTCACGCTGGGCGTGCTGGCCTATTTCTCGATTCAGGCGGTGCGCTATTTCGGCGACCCGCTGACCACCACCATCGCCTACCAGTATCAGGTGGAGATGTCCACGGTGCTGTCCGGCTATGTGGTGCGGGACGAGGCGATCCTGACGGACGACACCAGCGGCCTGCTGCAGCTGCAGCGGGCGGAGGGCGAGCGGATCAGCGACGGCGGCGTGGTGGCGCTGGTCTACGCGGACCAGGCGACGCTGGACCGCCAGAAGGAGATCCAATCCCTCCATACCCAGATCGAACAGTTGCAGTACGCGGAGGAGGCGGCGCTGGGGGCGGAGGTCTCTCTGCGACTGGACGCCCAGATCCTCCAGACGATCCGCGACTACCGGGGCGCTCTGGCGGCGGACCGGCTGGACACGGCGGAGGACTGCGGAGCCGAGCTGCGGAGCCTGGTGATGAAGCGGGACTACACGTATTCCGACACGGAGGACCTGTCCGCCCAGATGGCGGAGCTCCAGAGCCAGTTGAGCAGCCTGCGGGCCCAGGCGGGAAGCTCTGTCCGGCAGATCACTGCGCCGCAGGCGGGGCTCTATTCCGCCGTGGTGGACGGATATGAGAACATTCTAACGCCGGAGAGCCTGGAGACGCTGACGCCCAGGACCCTGGCGGCCCTGGAGCCGGATGAGTCCCTGCGCTCCAACCGGGTGGGCAAACTGGTGCTGGGGGACACCTGGTACTATGTGACGGCCCTGGAGGAGAGCGAGGCCCAGACCCTGCAGGAGAGCGGGAGACTGAAGCTGCGCTTTGCCAAGGGCGTGGGCCGGGACTTGAGCGTGAAGCTGACCCATATCAGCGAGGCGGAAGGCGGCCGGGTGGTGGCGGTGTTCCAGGGGGACACCTATTTATCGGAGCTGACGCTGCTGCGCCAGCAGAGCGCCGAGGTCATCCGGCAGACCACCACGGGCATCCGGGTGCCCAAGGAGGCCCTGCGGGTGCGGGAGCGAACGGTTACGGACGAGGACGGGAACGAGTCCGTGGTGAGCGAGACCGGCGTCTACTGCATGGTGGGCATGAAGGCCCGCTTCAAGCCGGTGGACGTGCTGTACAGCGGAGATGACTTCGCCCTGGTGCGCTCCACGCTGGACACGGCGGAGGAGGTCAGCAAGACCCAGGAGCAGATTCGCCTCCGGGCGGGGGACGAGGTGATCATCACCGCCTATGACCTGTATGATGGAAAGGTGATTGGCAGCTGACAGAGAGATGGCCGCAGGGCGGCCGCTGGAAAGGAGTATTGGAACGCTGATGACAATTGCGGAGAACATTGCCCGGATCCGGGCGAACATGGCCGCGGCGGCCCGGGAGGCCGGCCGGGACCCGAAGGAGATCCTGCTGGTGGGCGCCAGCAAGATGAACGATGCCGCCGCCTGCCGGGAGGCCGTGGCAGCCGGCATCGACGCCCTGGGGGAGAACCGGGTGCAGGAGATGGTACAGAAGCTGGAGCAGCACGCCTACGACGGCGCCCCCCTGCACTTCATCGGCCACCTGCAGCGCAACAAAGTCAAGCAGGTGGTGGGCCATGTGGCCCTGATCCAGTCCGTGGGCTCTCTGGAGCTGCTGGACGAGATCGAGAAAGTGGCCGCGGCCCGGGGGCTGGTGCAGGACATCCTGCTGGAGGTGAACATCGGCCGGGAGGCTGCCAAGAGCGGCTTTGCACCGGAGAAAGTCCTCCCCGCAGCGGAGGCCGCCCTGGAGCGGACCCATGTCCGGGTGCGGGGACTGATGACGATTCCCCCGGCAGACGCGCAGAGGGATGCCAATTTCCGGTATTTTCAGGAAGTTCAGGCACTTTATGTTGACATGAACCAAAAATTGTTTCATAATGAATTAGAATATCTGTCCATGGGCATGAGCGGCGACTATGAGGATGCGATCCGTGCCGGCGCCACCATGGTGCGGGTGGGCAGCGCCATCTTCGGCGCCCGCCATTACAACTGAAAAAGACCGGAGCGCGGCTCCGATGGGAGGCTATTATGAGCTTATTGGACGAACTGAAAAAGTGGACCCACCCCTACGAGGATGAGGACGAGGAGTATGATGACTTTGAGGAGCCGGTGCGGCAAAACGCCTTTGAGGACCGGAAGCTCAAGGTGGAGGACCGCCGCAACAAGGTGGTGAATATCCACGCCACCACCCAGCTGAAAGTGGTGCTGGTGAAGCCGGAGCGGTTCGAGAACGCCTCCGAAATCGCGGACCACCTGAAGGACAAGCGGACCGTGGTGCTGAACCTGGAGTCCACCAACAAGGATATCGCCCGGCGGCTGATCGACTTTCTGTCCGGCGTGGCCTATGCCGGCGAGGGCAAGATCAAGAAGGTGGCTGCCAATACATACATCATCACGCCCTATCATGTGGATATCGAGGGCGACCTGATCGACGAGCTGGAGAACAACGGCCTCTATTTCTGAGCGGACACGAGGGGGTAACATCGCACTATGCTGACACCACAGGAAGTTTCCACCCACGCCTTTTCCAAGGCAGTGATGGGCGGATATAACATGGCCATGGTCGATGAGTTTCTGGACGAGCTCACCGATGATTACACCGCGCTCTACAAGGAGAACGCGGCGCTGAAGGCCAAGCTGAAGGTCCTGGTGGAAAAGGTGGAGGACTACCGTGCCACCGAGGACTCCATGCGCGCCACCCTGCTGACCGCCCAGAAGATGGCGGACTCCATCGTCCACGAGGCAGAGGCCAAGCGGGACGAGATCCTGGCCCAAGCGGAGACCAGCGCCCGGGAGAAGATCGGCCAGCTGCGCCAGGAGGTGGAGGCCGCCGAGGAGCGGCTGCACCAGGGCCAGCGGGATCTGGCCCAGTTCATTGCCGCCAGCAGAGAGATCTGTGAGAAGGAGCTGAAATTCCTGGAGCAGCTGCCCGAGCTGCCGGTGGAGGCGGCGGAGCCGGTTTCCCAGCAGGAGCCGGAGGAGGCCGTCCAGCAGATCGAGGAAAAGGTGCTGGCCGCTTTCAGCGAGCAGAGCGTGGAGGAGGAAGCGGCCCCGGCGGAAGCGGAAGAGGCGTCTCCGGCGGCGGAGGACGACTATCCGGAGGGGGACCCCTTTGCGGCTGATCCTGTGGATGAGCCTACCCGCCGCATCAATCTCAACGATCTGAAGTTCGGCCGCAATTACTCCGGCGGCGATGACTGAACGATCAAAGCGGCTCGCAGGAGCCGCTTTTTTCTTTCCCGGTCCCGGCGCTCAACGTCTTTTGATTGGAGGAGCCAGCCATGAAGCAACAGCCCATCGTGGCCTTTCTGTACGACTTTGACAAGACCCTCTGCACCACCGATATGCAGGACTACGCCTTCATCCCCTCCCTGGGGATGACCCCCGCAGAGTTCTGGGCGGAGGCCAACGGCTTCGGCCGCAGGAACCGGATGGACGGCATCCTGGCCTATATGTACACCATGCTGCGGGAGGCGGCGCGGCGGAACCGTCCTTTCACCCGGACGGACTTGGTGGAGAAGGGGCGGAGCATCGTGCTGTTCCCCGGTGTGGAGGACTGGTTCCGGCGGATCAACGACTTCGGCGCCGGCCAGGGTGTCCAGGTGGAGCACTACATCATCTCTTCTGGACTGCGGGAGATCATTGAAGGCTCGTCCATCAGCGGGGAATTTAAGGAGATCTATGCCAGCGAGTTTTACTACGATGAGAGCGGTGTGCCCGTGTGGCCCAAGCTGGCGGTGAACTTCACCGCCAAGACCCAGTTCGTCTACCGGATCAACAAGGGCGTGCTGGACGTGTCCAACGACCGGGATCTAAACGCCTCCATGCCTGACGACAGCAAGCGGGTGCCCTTCACCAGTATGATCTACATGGGGGACGGCCTTTCCGACGTGCCCTGCATGAAGATGATGCGGGCCTACGGCGGCCAGGCCATCGCTGTGTACCAGGCCAGCAACCGCGCCGGTGTGGAGGACCTGCTGGCAAAGGGCCGGGTGGATTATATCTTCCAGGCGGACTACCGGGCCGGGTCTGCGCTGGAGGCCACGGTGCAGGACATCATCCGCAAAATGGCGGTGACGGACCGCTTGTGGGAGGAGAATGCCCGCCAGGTGCGCAGCATCGGGGGAGACGTGCTGCTGGGGCAGGTGGGCCTGTTCTGAGCTGGACGGCAAGGAAACAGCGGGGGAAGGCGCCGCAGCGCCTTCCCCCGAAAAATGTCTGAATCCGTGGGATTTTTCTTTACAATCCGTATCGTATTTGTTAAACTATACGTTATGTATTTAACTCTGAAGGAGAGAGAACGATGGCTTCCACAACTGAATTTTCACGGACCCTGTCCCTGCTGCGGCAGGAGCGGGGCGTCTCCCAGCGAACTGCCGCAGGGGATCTGGGAATCTCCCAGGCCCTGTTGAGCCACTATGAAAACGGCATCCGGGAACCGGGCCTGGCCTTTGTGGTGAAGGCCTGTGATTACTACCACGTCTCCGCGGACTTCATCCTGGGCAGGACCCTGTCCCGGGAGGGGAACATGCTGACGGAGCAGGAGATCCTGAACGCTACGGAACCGGGCAACATCCTCCAGGGCAGCGTGCTGGCCACGCTCCAGAGCAAGCTGCTCTCCGGCGCTGTGGGGGTGCTGTTCGGCCTGCTGGGCAAGCTGAACGACAAGGCGGCCATCAACGCCGCTGCCGGATATCTGGGCAGCGCGGTGTACCAGCTGTACCGCCATCTGTACCGCACCGCCGGCGCCAACGAGGCGTACTTCTCTCTGGACCCGGCCGCCTGCACCATGGGCACAGCGGAGGCGGACATGAAGCTCTCGGAGATCCAGTACACCCGGAGCCTGCGGTCCCTGGCGGCAAAAAAGGCGGCGTTCCCGGACCTGTCCAACGAGGCCCTGACCGCCGCATACCCCGGACGGTGCCAGAGCCTGACCCAGGTGCTGAGCACCGCGGATGCCCGTCTCAGCGGCCTGACGGAGAAGACCAGATGAGCTTTCAGTCTCTGGCCTTTTTCGGCTTTCTGGCCGCAGCGCTGGCGGTGTGCCTGACAGCGGGGCGGCGCAGCCCCCGAGCGGGTGCGGCGATGCTGGCGGCGGCCTCCGCGGTATTCTACCTTCTGGGCCCCGGAGGATGGACGGTGGTGCTGGGGGGCGTTGCCTGCCTGCTGGCGGGCATCTGCGTGACAGCATGGGCTATCCGCCGGATGGCCCGGTCCGGCGGCCGCCGGACAATGGTTCTTGCCTGCGTCTATCACATCGCCATACTGGTGGGATTCAAGTATACGGAGTTCCTCACCGGCGGCGCGGTGGAGGTGGGCTGGGCTCCGCTGGGGCTGAGCTTTTTCACCTTCCAGCAGCTGTGGTTGCTGAAGGAGGTCTATACCGGGGAATATGTCCCCGCGCCGGGGGATTCCCTTCTGCTCTACGGGCTGTTTTTCCCCACCGTTACCTCCGGCCCCATCCTGCGGCCCGGAATCTTTTTCCCCCAGCTGCGGGAAAAGGGATTCCTCCATCCGGACTGGTCCGACGCCGCGGCGGGTATCTACGCCATCTGTTGTGGCACCATCAAAAAGGTGCTGCTGGCGGACGCCTTCGGCACTGTGGTGAACAACGGCTGGGTACATCTGGAAGAGCTCAGCGCTCCGGCGGCCTGGCTGGTGATTTTGGGGTATACGCTCCAGCTGTACTTTGACTTCTCCGGCTACTGCGACATCGCAGCCGGTGTGGCCCGGCTCTTCGGGCTCCGCCTGCCGATGAACTTTGACTCCCCGTATCGCAGCGCCTCTGTGACGGAATTCTGGAAGCGGTGGCACATCACGCTCACCACCTTCCTGCGGGAGTGCCTGTATTTCCCCCTGGGCGGCAGCCGCCGGGGCACGATCCGGACGTATTGCAATATTCTCATCGTCTTCCTGGTCAGCGGCTTCTGGCACGGGGCCGGGTGGACCTTCCTGGTGTGGGGCGCCCTCCACGGCCTGGCCCAGGTGGTGGAACGGGTTTGGGGCAGGGGCCGGGACCGGCTGCCCTTTGTCCTCCGGTGGGGGCTGACCTTTCTCTTTGTCAACATCGCCTGGGTGTTCTTCCGGGCACCGGACTGTGCCGGGGCCCTGGAGCTGCTGGGCCGGGCCGTCACCGGCGGCTTTGCAAAACCGGCGGCCTGGCTGCTGGAGGGCCTTTTCGCCGAGGAGACCAGCGCGGTGCAGATGCTGATTCCCGCCTTCACGCCCTGGAAAAACATCCTGCGGGTGGTGCTGCTGTATGGGGCGGGGATGGTCGCCGTCCTCTGGCCCCGGAACACCATCCGTCGGATGGAGGACTTCCGGCCTACGCTCTGGCGGGGCGCGGCCCTCACAGTGCTGACGCTTTGGTGTGCGCTGTCCTTTACCGGCGTCACCACCTTCATCTATTCCAACTTCTGAGGAGGGCCGTATGAAGCAAGCATATCGACGCTGGGTCTGCGGCCTTCTGGCGTGTATTCTGGCGCTGCTGGCGGTCTGCGGAGCCGTTGTGTACGTGGTGGATCCCTGCCTGTATTATCGGGTGCCGGACAAGTGGCAGCCGGTGCTGTTCAATGAGCGGTACCAGATGGCGGGCCTGGCGAAGAATGTGGAGGCGGACACCGTGCTGGTGGGCACCTCCATGGCGGCCAACTACCGCTCCAGCTGGATTCAGGAGACCTTCGGCACCTCCGCGGTGCGGCTCACCATCCCGGACGGGTATTACAGCGAGTTCGACCAGGTGATGAACGTCCTCTTTCGGACCCAGGAGCCGGAGCGGGTGATCTTCGGCCTGGATGTGAACACCCTGATCCGGGATGAGAGCGGTGTGACTGCGGCCATGCCGGACTATCTCTACAACGCCAATCCGCTGGATGACATCCAATATCTGCTGAACAAGGATACGCTGTATTACAGCGCCTACACCCTGCTCTCCAACCACTGGGGAGAGAGCGACACCATCGACGAGGGATTCACCTGGGACCGGAATGAGTGGTGGAACCATATCTCCGCCCTGGAGAACTATGACCGGCCGGAGATTGCGGCGGAGGAGCTGCCCGCAGATGCCTATCGGGACGATGTGGCCGCCAATCTGGCGGTGGCGGAACGGTGGGTCACAGAGCATCCGGACACGGAATTCGATTTCTTCCTGCCCCCGTACAGCATCCTCTTCTGGGACAAGGTCATCCGGGAGGGGAGGACGGAGGCGGTGTTTGCGGCCATCCGCCAGGCAGGGCAGACGCTGCTGCAGTATGACAATGTGAAGTTCTACGGCTATCTCATGGACCCGGAGATCGTCACGAATCTGGACAACTACTGCGACTATATCCACCACTCCGGCGGCGTCTGCCGGGAGATTCTCGCCATGCTTCAAAGGGAGGAGGGCCGCCTGACAGAGGAAAATCTGGAGGAGACCCTCGCCAACTGGCGGGAATTTGTGGTACACTATGACTATGACCAGTTCTGGGACGAGCGCTTCTGGATTCAGTGGAACGCAGAACATGCTGCGGCCCCATAAAGCGGCGGCCCGGGGAGGAACCCTGTGACAGGAGACTCCCAGGCGGAGCAGAGCCGCCCGGCGGCGAATGCCGCATCCGCTCCCTTGCGCTTCACCACCCCATAGAATCTCGGATTTTATGGGGCCCCCATTCCGATTGAAAGAACGGCGATGCGCGCCGGGCCCTTGATGCGGGCCTTGCGTGGACCGGCCGATGGAGGAATATCCGAATATGACAAAACAGAGCAACATCCGAAATTTCAGCATCATTGCCCATATCGACCACGGCAAGTCCACGCTGGCGGACCGGCTGCTGGAGAAGTGCAACGCCGTCTCCGCCCGGGAGATGGAGAGCCAGCTGCTGGACAACATGGACCTGGAGCGGGAGCGGGGCATCACCATCAAGGCCCGGGCCGTGCGGCTGACCTACCATGCCCAGGACGGGGAGGACTATGAACTGAATCTGATCGACACCCCGGGCCACGTGGACTTCAACTACGAGGTGTCCCGCTCTCTGGCCGCCTGCGAGGGCGCCGTGCTGGTGGTGGACTCCACCCAGGGCGTGGAGGCCCAGACCCTGGCCAACACATATCTGGCCATGGAGCACGACCTGGAGATTCTGCCTGTGTTCAACAAGATCGACCTGCCGGCGGCGGACCCCGCCAAGGCCAAGCAGGAGGTGGAGGACATCATCGGCCTGCCGGCCATGGACGCGCCGGAAATCTCCGCCAAGATGGGCACCAACATTGAAGCGGTGTTAGAGGACATTGTAAAGAACGTGCCGCCCCCCAAGGGGGACCCGGACGCGCCCCTGAAGGCGCTGATCTTCGACAGCCAGTATGACTCGTATCGGGGCGTCATCGTCTACTTCCGGGTCATGGAGGGCACCCTCCGCACGGGCCAGCAGGTGAAGATGATGGCCTCGGGAGCCACTTATCAGGTCATCGAATGCGGCCATCTGCTGCCCCTAGGCATGGAGTCCTGCGACAGCCTCCGGGCCGGCGAGGTGGGCTACTTCACCGCCTCCATCAAGAACGTGAAGGACACCCGTGTGGGCGACACCGTCACAGATGCCGCCAGCCCCACGGCCGAGGCCCTGCCCGGCTACCGGCCCGTGCAGCCCATGGTCTACTGCGGTATCTACACGGAGGACGGCTCCAAGTATCCGGACTTGCGGGACGCGCTGGAAAAGCTCCAGCTGAACGACGCCTCGTTGAGCTTTGAGCCGGAGAGCTCCGTAGCTCTGGGCTTCGGCTTCCGGTGCGGCTTTTTGGGCATGCTCCACATGGAGGTGATCCAGGAGCGGCTGGAGCGGGAGTTCGACCTGGATCTGGTGACCACCCTGCCCTCCGTCATCTACCACGTGTACAAGACCGACGGTACCATGGTCACGGTGGACAATCCCCACAACTACCCGGACCCGGCGGTGATCGAGCACGCGGAGGAGCCCTATGTCAAGGTGAACATCATCGCTCCCAACGAGTTCGTGGGCAACATCATGCCCATGTGCCAGGACCGGCGGGGGGGGGTCAAGGACATGCAGTACCTGGACACCAATCTGGTGGAGCTCCACTACCAGATGCCGCTGAACGAGATCATCTACGACTTCTTCGATGCGCTGAAGGCCAACACCAAGGGCTACGCCTCTCTGGATTATGAGCTCTCCGGCTACCGGTCCAGCGAGCTGATGAAGGTGGACATGAAACTCAACGGCGATACGGTGGATGCCCTGAGCTTCATCGCCCACAGAGACAAGGCGTATCCCCGGGCCCGCCGGCTGTGCGAGAAGCTGAAGGAGAACATCCCCCGGCAGCTGTTCGAGGTGCCGGTCCAGGCGGCCATTGGCGGCCGGGTCATCGCCCGGGAGACCGTCAAGGCCATGCGGAAGGATGTGCTGGCCAAGTGCTACGGCGGCGACATCAGCCGCAAGAAGAAGCTGCTGGAAAAGCAGAAGGAGGGCAAGAAAAAGATGCGCTCCCTGGGAAGCGTGCAGATCCCGACAGAGGCATTTCTCGCAGTGCTCAAGCTGGACGAGTAAGCCCTCCTTCCCGGGCCAGCGGCCCGGCGCCGCGGGAGCGGCGTCAAGCGGTTTCGGAAGGAAACCCTTGGAGCGGGCAGGCTCAGCCTGCCCGCTCTGATTGGATGAGGGGTCCCCGTAGAACCGGAGGTCCTGTGGGGTATGGCAAAGAGAAGATGTGCTCCCTGGGAAGTGTGCAGATCCCGACGGAGGTATTTCTGGCAGTGCTCAAGCTGCGTCGTGCATGGAAGACCCGCCGCGGGCGATAGCCTGCGGCGGGGCTTCTGCG
>CEAO01009704.1_pt1 | contig 125219 bp, 99 predicted proteins | sample 557631 | NCBI WGS metagenome assembly CEAO01 (sample SAMEA3182049, study PRJEB8094) | gut metagenome | biome: human; feature: gut; material: Stool; isolation source: human stools | place: Canada | collected 2012-02-08 | reverse complement strand
TTATAATATTATTATATAAAAATTTCGCATTAAATTTGAAAAAAATAAAGGAAATAAGGCTAATTTGTTGACCTGTTAACTTTGAATCTTAAATTATAATAATTTTATCTTGGAGTTAATAAGATGTGATTAGTTGTATTAAATTAATTTTAATATTAATACTATGAAAAAAACAGAAAAGTTAGTAAGTACGGCATTGCTTTTATCAGGTCTTTTTGTTGGATATATTCAGGCTGCACCTTATGTTGTAGCTACGGAGATGCATTCCGTCCAGCAGAATAATGTATGTACAGGTGTTGTTGTGGATGAGGATAACGGAACTGTCATTGGTGCTTCTGTTGTTGTCAAAGGTACAACGAACGGAACGATAACGGGACTGGATGGTGACTTTAGTATTTCCAATGTGGAGAAAGGAGATGTTGTTGTTGTTTCATATGTAGGCTATGTGGACGCTGAAATTGTATGGAGTGGTAAACCTTTAAGGATCGTTTTGAAAGAGGATGCCAAAATTTTGGATGAAGTGGTAGTGGTGGGATACGGAACACAAAAAAAAGTAAATGTGACTGGATCCGTAGGCATGGTTGGCTCTGAAGTGTTGAAAGCCCGTCCAGTTCAGAATGTGTCCCAGGCTCTTCAAGGGGTGATTCCTGGATTAAATGTGAGTACTACAAATAGCGGAGGTGCTCTCGATGGAACAATGAATATAAACATCCGTGGTACAGGTACTATTGGTGAGGGATCAGGCTCTTCTCCTTTGATACTGATTGATGGCATTGAAGGTAACTTGAATACAGTAAATCCCAATGACATTGAATCCGTTTCTGTATTGAAGGATGCCGCGTCTGCGTCTATATATGGTGCGAGAGCCTCATTCGGTGTGATTCTGGTAACAACCAAAAGTGGAAAAAGTGGCAAGGCGAAGGTTAGCTATTCTGGTAATGTGCGCTTCAATGATGCTATAGCTATGCCTGAAATGATGGATTCTTATACTTTTGCACAATATTTCAACAGGGCGGCTTCCAATTCAGGCAGGACGCCGGTTTTTACAGACCCTGTCCTTGAACGGATTAAAGGTTATCAAGATGGTACTTTTACAGCTGCGACTGTTGATGATGGAAACGGTCGGTGGAGTAAGTGGAAGACAGCGAACGGAAACACTGACTGGTTTGCCGAATTTTATAAAAACTGGGTGCCGTCACATGAGCATAACCTGAGTGTCAGCGGAGGAACGGAAAGAATTCAATATTTGGTCAGTGGAAGTCTTTTGGATCAAAATGGTTTGATACGTCATGGCGAGGATCGTTTTCAGAGATATACCCTAAACAGCAAGATCAGCAGTCAGGTGACAGACTGGTTCAGAATAGTCTTGTCAAACAAATGGACCCGTGAAGATTTTGCACGCCCGACTTATCTGACAAAACATTTTTTTCATAATCTGCCACGTCGTTGGCCTGTACAGCCGGCTTACGATCCCAACGGCAATCCGATGGAGGAAACAGGAATACAGCAAATGGAGATGGGGGGTGAGCAGAATAGCCAGAAGGATTTTTATACGAACCAGTTGCGTTTGGTTTTTGAGCCGTTTAAAGACTGGCATATTAATTTGGAAGGAAGCATTCGTACTACAACCCATTACCGGCATTGGGCAGTCCTTCCGGTTTATGGATATGACGTGGCGGGTGATCCCTTTGCTATCGCATGGGATATGGGATATAGCACATATGCTCCGGGAGCTTCAAGAGTGGATGAATACTCGTGGAAGGAAAATTATTATACTACCAACATTTATTCGGATTACTTGAAGAGTTTCAGCAGTGGGCATTATTTTAAAGTAATGGTAGGTTTTAATGCAGAGTTGTACAAGACAAGAAATATTAGTGCCCAAAAGAATACGCTGATAACACCTTCTGTTCCTACTTTGAATACAGCTACGGGTGAGGCTAATGCTTCTGGTGCTTATAACCATACAGCTGTCGCTGGTTTTTTCGCACGGGTTAACTGGAGTTATAAAGACCGCTATATGTTCGAGGCTAACGGACGTTATGATGGCTCCTCACGCTTTGTCGGTGATAAAAGATGGGGATTCTTTCCTTCTTTTTCGGCGGGTTGGAATATTGCCCGAGAAGAGTTTTTTGCCGGCATGGCGGATAAGATAGGTCTTGGAAGTTTGAAATTGAGGGCTTCATGGGGGCAACTTGGAAATACAAATACCAAAGATGCCTGGTATCCTTTTTATCAAAGTATGCCTGTTGGAACAAATTATGGTTGGCTGGTCAACGGCACACGTCCCAATTATGCTCAAATGCCTGGACTTGTAAGTACCCAAAAAACCTGGGAAACAATTGAAACTTGGAATATAGGTTTGGACTGGTCATTCTTCAACAACCGCCTGACAGGTTCTTTTGATTGGTTTACGCGATTTACTTACGATATGATTGGTCCGGCTCCTGAACTAGCTTCAGTTTTGGGAACAGGTGTACCTAAAGTAAACAATTGTGACATGAAGTCATATGGATTTGAGTTAGAGATAGGATGGAGGGACAAGATCGGGAATTTCAGTTATGGTATAAAGACGAATTTGGCTGATGATCGACAAAAAATTTTAAAATATCCCAATGATGACTGCACTCTTTCCCGTTATTATAAAGGTAGAATGTTGCATGAAATTTGGGGATATACAACCATTGGAATCGCCCAAAGTCAGGAGGAGATGGATGCTCATTTGGAAAAGGTTGATCAGTCCGCTTTGGGATCAAACTGGGGTGCAGGAGACATTATGTATGCGGACTTGAATGGGGATGGCAAAATAAATTCAGGAGCGAACAAGCATGGGGATAGCGGTGACTATCAGCGAATAGGAAATAGCACTCCCAGATTCAAATTCGGTATTTCATTGGATGCGGAATATAAGGGCTTCGACTTTCGTATGTTCCTTCAAGGTGTGGGTAAACGTGATTTGTGGCTTGATGGAAGTTATTTTTGGGGGGCTACAGGTGGAGGCAACGAATGGCAGTCTACAGGTTTTGTCGAGCATTGGGACTTTTGGAGACCAGAAAATGATCCTTTGGGTGCCAATACGGATGCCTATTATCCCCGTGTGGCGTTCAATGGAGGTAAGAATACAAATGTGCAGACGCGTTATTTACAGAACGGGGCTTATTTGCGTTTGAAAAATATTCAGCTTGGATATACGTTGCCAGTACAATGGATACAGAAAGCAGGTATGTCATCTGTACGGGTATATGTTTCCGGAGATAATTTGCTTACGTGGAGCAGCCTTTCTACTATATTTGATCCTGAGGCCACGGGCGATATGGCTGGCTCGGGATCGGGAAAGCTCTATCCTTTACAACGTGTTGTTTCAATAGGTATGAATGTTAATTTCTAAAAAAAAAAACATGAAGATAAAAGATCTGTTACCTCGAGTTTGTCTGCTGATAAGCTCCTCCTTGACAGTAGTTTCCTGTAATGATTTTTTAGACAGGGAACCTCTTGCATCTGTCACACCTCAGGAGTATTTCCAGACTGTTGACCATTTTGCTTCTTATGCTATTTCTCATTATCAAGGACTTTTTCCTACACATGGAGGGTTCGGAATGGGGATTGGCAATGGTGATAGCAATACTGACAATGCCATAACTGGTATGGCTAGTACCCGTTATTTTGTCAAAGGGCTTTGGAAAGTGCCTGGAGAAAGTAATGCGTGGAGTTTTGGAACCATTCGGTCTATTAACTATTTTTTTGAACAGGCCGTTCCCAAATTTGATCAGGGTATGGTTGCCGGTGTTGCGGATGACATTCGACATTATATTGGTGAGATGCATTTTCTGCGAGCTCTTACTTATTTTAATTGCTTGAAAAGTTTTGGTGATTATCCTATCATAACCGAAGTCTTGCCTGACGATGCACAGGTGCTTATAGAGAAATCGAAGAGGGAACCTCGCAACAGGGTTGCCCGTTTTATTCTTTCAGAACTTGATAAGGCAATAGACAAGTTACATCCTCAAGGATTTGAATCAAACAACCGTATCAATAAGGAAACGGCTCTTCTTTTTAAATCTCGTGTGGCACTTTATGAGGCATCCTTTGAAAGGTATCATAAAGGAACGGGACGTGTGCCAGGTGATGCGCAATGGCCCGGAAAAACAGTGCATCCGAAATTCACTTTGAATGTGGAGGAGGAAGTTAATTTCTTTTTGGATGAAGCTTTGAAGGCATCAGAACAGGTTGCGGACAAGATTCATCTTACGAAGAATAATGGTAAGGTAGAACCTGATCCGGGGCAGACTTTGACAGGCAATCCTTATTTTGACATGTTTTCCCAAGTTGATTTAAGTCAGAATGAGGAGGTACTATTGTGGAGAAGTTATAGTAAGAATTCAGACTTTACAATTTCTCATGGAACACCTGCATGGGTGCTGTCAGGAGGGGATAACGGATTATTAAAAACCTATGTGGAAAGTTTTCTTATGAAAGACGGTAGACCCTGGTATGCGGCGTCTGAAAAATTTCCTTATAAAGGGGACAGAACATTGGACGCTGTAAAGACCAACCGGGACAGTCGTTTGGAACTATTTGTGTTTTCTGAAAAGAATATACTTCCCAAACGTTCAACGGAAGGTGCGGAAACTGTTCGATATTTTGTCCCGCATCCTGCCAGTGGCAGATCGGAAATGAGAGATAGAACATGTTATAGACTGCGTAAATATGCCAGTTTCGAACCGTCTCAAAATGTATGGGGCAAGGCAGAATCAACTACTGGATGTATAATTTATAGAGCAGTAGAAGCTTATCTGAATTATATAGAAGCCTATTATATGCGTTATGGCAACATTACAGGAAAAGCTGATAAATATTGGAGAGATGTTCGTCGCCGTGCACATGTTAGTGAAGACTATAATATGACTGTTAACGCTACAGATTTGAATCAGGAAACCGATTGGGCTAAATTTTCTGGAAATGAGCAGGTTGATAAAGTCTTATTTAATATTCGTCGTGAGCGACGTTGCGAGTTCATCGGGGAAGACATGCGTTGGGATGATCTGATCCGGTGGCGTTCGTTTGACCAGTTGATCAGCCGAAAATTTATTCCTGAAGGATGTAATTTTTGGGATAAGATTTATCAATATGCAGATAGGGATGAGAACGGTACCCAGATTAAGCTTATAGATGATGGAAGTACTAAAGCAAACGTGTCTAGTAAGAATCTTTCAAAATATTTTCGCCCAATGTCCATTAACAAGGCCAATAATGAGCTTTTTGATGGATATACATGGGCAAAGGCTAATTACTTGATTCCTGTACCAGTCAGACAGATAGAACTATTGTCACCTGATGGCAGTATTGAGAATTCTGTAATTTATCAGAATCCTTATTGGCCGACAAAAATAGGTGATTCTGCATTGGAATGAGTGTACACTGTCATGTTAATTATGTGACTATGTTATTGATAGAGCGAGAATAAGACGAGTTGTGATTTAGATTAAAAATTAGATTTGGGAGAGGTTGCCGCTAGTGTGATATGCGGTGGCCTTTCTTGATTTTATTTGTTTGTTTTTCAGGTAAAGTAAGAGACGAAATAAATTTTCTTTTTTCTAGTTCTTATTTATATTACAAAATAAGAAGATACAATGATATAAATATAATAATTAAAAAGCCTATTTTGTTTTTAGACACTGATAAAGCGGCTTGTCTATTTATAATTTTTGAGAAACTAATGAGATCATAGTCAAGGTGTATTTTATCTTTAGAATCACAAATATGATATGTCCGGTAAGAATTGCAGGTAGCAGTTTCCCTATATGAAAGAAAAGGCAACTCTGATCCGTTATAATCAATAGAAACGGATCAGAGTTTTATATACTTTATTATATATCCATGAAATCTTTGGGCCTATGTTGTATTCTTCCCTTTAAAAGGAAGAGATACTCCTAAAATATCCTATCCTTCGAATACTGATTTTGTTAGGAAAATGTCCATTGTACCTTTGTCAAAATAATAATTGTCATGCTTGAAGCTAATAGCATCCTTATGATTGGTAAGGAATAATGCAATGTTTACTAAAAAGGCGAAAAATATATTGGTATAAATGAACGGGAATTTGTGGATAGATGGAAAGAACTGTATGAGGGGAAAAAATGAAAGCCAGGTAGAAAAATAAGGATATTTTTGATTATTTTGTCTGACATCCATGTTTTGGACTTGGAATGCTATGAAGGATATTACTTCTGATGGATTGGAGAAAGAGTCAGGCTATATTATAATTTCAGTATTTATTATGTTAAAAATCTCTGTCCTCTCCCCCAAAAATCAGAAATCCTATATATAAGAAAAAAACATTACTCTGCTTGTCTTTTGGGTAATCAGGGTATTATTGGTTTACGGTGAGAGTTTGAAGTGGTTTAGGAGTTGTTTTTACCCCAATGAACCACTTCTTTTTTATCGCTTCTTTTATACCAGTTTAAATCCCTTACCATCAGACTCCAGCTTTCCCTCACGTGCCAGCCATCCTAATCCGAGATATAATGATTGTCCGGAAAGTTTGGTCAGGCTCAATAGCTCTCTTTCCGTCAATGCTTTCTCTGATCCGTTAAGTGTGTTCCAGATCTTACCCGCACTGGTTCCTACAATATCAGGAGTAATGATTTCTACAGGTGATTTTGTGGCTGTTTTCTTTGTTGTAGTCTTTTTAGTTGTTGCTGTTTTCTTAGCTGTTGTTTTCTTAGTTGTTGCCATTGTAATATGTTTTGGTTTTGTTTTTTCATGACAAAGATATAACAGTTCCCATGAAAAAGCAATTATATGTTTGGCTTTATTGATCGGGAAATGGTGGTGATCAAGTCTGCCTCTGGTTTTGGCACCTTATATATATAAATAGGTATGGTGAAAGAGAAAGGGTTGGGAAAGTTATTGATGATTAAAGGGTATGGAAAATAATGGGATCTGACTTCTTAGTTGTTTAAGTATTACGTCAGCATCATATAATCCTTTCTGTAAAAAGCACTGAAAGCCTTATTAATGAAGAAACAATACTCATAAGAAGAGTGTCTGATATTCATGGTTATAAATCTGATTTGAGGACACTTTTCTTTTATTCTTTCTCCTTCCCAAATCGCTAAAACGCTATTCTCGCCAGCTCAAATCCTTACTTCTGAAATATAAATCGCATTTAATGTTTATCGATTTTATAAGTAGGATATTAGGAGCTGAAAAAGTTTCTGTTTCTAATCGCTTGGAAAATAATGCTGAGCCAAGTGTTATCGTGACAAAAGACAGCAACAGACCTATCCCTGAGAAATACAAAAAAGACGTAGCATCACTCCGAAGCAAGTATGGGGATGATTTAAAAACCGGATTCTGCATTATCCTCACGCTTCAGGAGGCTTTATCAATCATGCCGAGAGAAAGAAGAAGAATTGATTCATACAGAGGATTGCAATCTTATCTTAAAAAGGATTGGAATATCACGTTAACCATTAAATCTCAAAAAACTAAATTTAAAGAATTATGAAGAATTATTTTATAGCAAACGGTGAGATGCTGAACACCGATATGAGCATTGAAGAAATTGAATCACGGGTACAGGAATCATTGGACGAATATACTTCCGGAATGGCACAATTCAGAGTCAAGGAAATAAGCGAGAAAGAGATCAGAATGTTTTTTATCAGGGATTTTCGTTGCGACCCTAATAAACTAATAGTGTATGATGCAGATATGGCTTTGATTACAGGAGTGGGAATCGGAGCATTTCAAAGGATGGAAGTCGGTGGTTATCCTCTTCTGTTTCCACTTAATTTTGCCGGGAAAAACTTCTACACGGATATAACAGCTTTCATCAGGTTCTATAAAATGCTGCTGTTTATGGAGATGGGGCAGCAGGTAGAGCATATCGGCCTGAGAACTTATTCGGATAGGATTTTAATGCAAATCATATTCTAGAAAGTATGAATGTCTTGGTAGCATGTGAAGAAAGTCAGGCCGTTTGTCTGGCTTTCAGAAAATTGGGTCATAACGCTTTCAGTTGTGACCTTCAGGAGTGCAGCGGTAGTCATCCTGAATTTCATTTCAAAGGAGATATGTTTGATGTAATAGCCAATCGTGGTGGAACTTTGGAGAATGGTACTAAACATTTTCTTGACGGTAATTGGAATCTAGTCATAGCCCATCCACCTTGTACTTTTCTTGCTGTTTCGGGGGCAAAGTGGTATTATCATCCCGACGATAAAAACCTTCCTATAGAACAGAGAAGACCACATCCGAAATTCCCTGATAGAGCCAAAGACCGTGAAGATGCTGTTCAGTTCTTCATGGATGTTTCAAAGATAGGAGTGAATAAACTGGCTATAGAAAATCCGGTTGGTATCATGAGCAGCCGATGGAGAAAACCCGACCAGATCATAGAACCTTGGCAGTTTGGTCATGAAGCTAGTAAAAAGACCTGTCTATGGTTGAAAAACTTACCTTTCCTGGTTCCGACAAATGTAGTAGGGAAAGGTGAGGTCTATGTTTCAAAAAGTGGAAATAAATCCCCTAAGTGGTTCACTGACATATTCTTCTCGGGTGTATCGCCTGAAGAAAGAAGAAAACTGAGGAGTAAGACCTTTCCCGGAATAGCAGATGCGATGGCTCTACAATGGGGAGGCAGGATTATAGCAGCGTAGAGAATATTTTGATGATATAATTGTGGGATACCTAGGGAAAACGCCACTATTTCTATTGTTCTCCCCCAAAAATCAAGGATCGGCAAGGAAATCTGGTGCTGTCCGGATCAGGGGAATGTCGGTGGATGCTGATTATGAGAGGGTGGTGAAGTTGGTATATTAGTAAGAATCATATTTTCACAGAGAAGTATTGTACGTAATGTATGGTGCTTCTCTTTTTTGTGGATGAGAGATTTCGGAGATTCACCGGATTGTGTTATATTGGTAATATAGTACAGATCCTTTCTATATTTATCAATCCGTCAGGCTATGAAGTTTGATGGAGTTTTTGTGTATTGTTATTAATTTATCCATCAGTCTTTAAACGGCTGGTGGATCTTTTTGTTGTTACAGGAATGTAACTCATTAAATTTATCTGCTTGTCGTCCGCTAATGAAATGCGATTCATATTAAATAAGGTGTATTCGATTTAACTCCACTTCACATAACAGCTTGAAAATAACCTGAAAAACGATTATTTTACGAGATTCTATATTTTTTTATAGGAAAAATGCACAAAGTTTCGATAAAGTATGTATATTTGCACCAAAATAACGTTTCATCCTATAAAAACAGGAAAAACAAATCTGTATACAACATTTGACAATGGTGTGTGGCGGAGGAAATTTAAAGAAACAAAGACAGTATGGAATATCTATTTCTAAAACGTAAGGAGGTCAGTTCCACTTCTCAAAGACAGAAGAATTTGCTCTTCAAAGCTGTTGAAAAACACTGGGAGGAGGAATTTGTCATGAAAGGTAGAAGCAACAGGGAAATAGATAGTCTGATCTACAAGAATCTGCTTTACCAGTTGGAGATAAAGAAGGTGTTTTTGGATTCAGAATTGTCTCTGAAAAAGTTGAGTGCTATGATTGATACGAACCAGACCTATCTTTCCAATGTGGTGAATCGGTATTTTGAATGTAACCTGAAAGGATTGTTGAACAGGTATCGGGTGGAATATGCCAAGGAGTTGTTGAGAGCCGGCTGTAGCATTTTGGAAAATCTTCCGAAGAAATGTGGTTTCGCTTCGAAAAGCCCTTTCTATACAGCTTTTAAAAAAATAACGGGAATGACCCCCATACAATATATGACAAGATTCAGACAAAGCAATTAAGTCCTTTATAATAAATATGAAAACCAATTTTTAGTTTTTTAAATTTATAAATTTAAATTCATTATGAACAAAAAGTTTTTAAGTGCAGTCCTGTTCGGGGCCTTGATGGTTTCTTCGACAGGAACATTTGTGTCTTGTAAGGATTACGATGATGACATTGAAGAACTTTGGGGTGCTGTAAATGGTGGAAAGGAAGATCTTTCCAAGAAAGTGTCAGCTCTTGAAACTTCAGTGTCTGACTTGCAAAGTGCACAGACAAAGTTAGAAGCAGAAATTGCTGCTGCAAAGAAAGAGGCTGCTGACGCTAAAGCTGCTGCTTTGCAGGCTGAAAAGAATGCTATTGAAGCTGCTAAGGCCGAAATTGCCAAAGTGAAGGAAGAACTGGTTAAGATGATTCAGAACAATCAAGGAGCATCTGAAGAAGACATCAAAGCCATCGAATCTGAAATCGCTACTATCAAAGGTGATATCACAGCTCTTACTGCCGCTTACAAAGGTGCAGACGCAGAAATTTTGGACAAATTGTCTAAAGTGGAAGGCGTTTTAGGCGAAAGAATAACCAATCTGGAAGCTGATGTCAAGACCAACAAGGAAGAAATCGGAAAGTTGCAGAGTGCGTTAAAGTTGCAACAGGACGCTTTGGACGCATATAAAGAGGCTACAGGGAAGGAACTTGGTGATGTCAAGACCAAACTGGAAGCCTGCGAAAAAGCAGTAGAAGCCCTTCAGGGATTTGATGTTGCAGAAACAAAAGCAGCGATTGAACAGCTGAAAAACGACTATAAAAAAATTGCTGAAGAAATAACCAAGATAAACACTAACTTGGATGTATTATCTTCTGCCATCTATACAGGCGTTACTCATGTTTCATTGGTAAACAGCGAGAGCAATAATCAAGGAAAAGATAAATGGAATCTTGATTTTGAAAGTGTCTTAATTCAGAAGAACATCTTCGGTGACGAATGGACTTTGGACAAAACCATTGCAAACAAGCTTGAGTTCAAAGGTGGAACACAGGACCAGAAGAGCGCAAAATTCTTGATTCGTGTATCTCCTACCAATGCTAATCTGGACGCAAGCATGATCAGCTTGCAGGACAGCAAAGGTGAAAAACTGGATATTGTTGAAGTGAAGAACATCACTCCGTACGATGAATTGCTGACAGGTACAAGAGGTATTTCTAAAGGCGGTTTGTGGGTGGTTGAAGTCGCTTTGAAAAACTATGATGAGGACTCTTTCAATGCAGCCGCTACTAATAAAGATGGAAAGAAAGTTCTGTATGCTGTAGCAGTAGACAATACGAAAGAGGATGAAACTGCCATGGGTAAGAGAAATATCATTTCTACTTACGATTTGACTTTGGAACACGGTAATTTTGATCCTTCAGAAAAATTAAATTTCTTTGTTGATGACACTAATGTTAATGACATCAACAACCGTTATACTTTTGAAAGCAAGTCTATCACAGGTGAAGTTGAGAGTGGGTCTACACCGGCTAAAGAATATAAGTGGACTGGTAATGCTTTGACTGAAGCTTTTGATAAAAATGGAAATGTATTGAAAGATAAGGACGGAAACTTCGTTGCTAAAGAAGAAGAAAATCAAGCTCCGGAAACAGGGGATAACCGTTCAAATATGCAGGCTTATCCGGCTGTTCAAAATAAGGCTATCACCATATCTTTGAAAGAAAAAAATAACGAAGGTAAGTGGGTAGCAGCAGAAAAAGTTAAGGCTATGTATGTAACTTTCGATAAGAAAGCTAACGCCGTTGAGTCTGCACCTTCAGAATGGAATGCTTGGAATTCATATAAATATGAAGGCCTGAACACAGTTGTTGAAGGTACAACCGCAACAATTAAAATTTCTCCTAACGAAGATCAGGAAATCATCAATGACTTCATTGGTTTCCGTGTATATGCTGTTAACTTGGACGGAACCTTGGTTGATCCGGACGGTCGTGCGTTCTATGTGAAATTAGGTGAGGCCGGTGTTGAAATTCCTTCTATCGAAACAAAAGTTATCGCAACTACAGTTGATGCAGAATCCGGTGCTGTAGAATTGAGCAAAGAAGATGTAGCTAAACTGAAAGGTCTGAAGATTGCTTCATACGAATGGGCTGCTGATGGTTTGGGAGATAAAGTTAATGGGGTAACTCATATAAAAGCTAATGGTTTCCAAGTAACATTGACTGCTGGTACAGCTGTAATTGCTACAGGTAGCGAAGTAGTAGATGGTATTTTAGAAGGAAAGCAGGACGTAACAATTCCTACAAACATTAACAAGGCTACAATTGTAACCAAGTTCAATGAAAACTTAGGTCTGGTATTGAATGATACTAAACTGAACGGTACATTGACTTTGAAGAATGCTGATGGATTTGTATTGGCTACAATAAAAGTTTCCGCAGAAAAAGTATTGCCTACAGCAGAACCTGCCGAACATAAATTCACAGCTAAGGACAACCAGATTGTAAACGGTGTTTATAACTGTTTCTTGATACCAAGTCAGTATGATATGGATGGTACTATTACTTGGGATGCTCAGAATGGATGGGGTGTAACAGGTACAGCTTCTGAAGGTACAATGAATATGGAAAATGTATTCAACGGATGGAAAAATGACTTTGATGGAAATAGTGTTACATCTGGATACCGTATTGTTCTTGCTAATACTAAGTATAATAATGATACTAAAGATTATACAGATGAGGCAGAATTCGGTAAGAATGTTACTATTACTAATAAATTAATTAACAGCGAAACCAAACATGCTACTGATGTAGAATACGTTTATGCAGGTGTAAGTGCTTATGTAGACAATAACAAAGTATTGATAAATCAAAATCATGCAGTTAAAGCATACGATTCATTCAATACTGTATACAATTGCTATATGCACAAACCGGTTCATACTTGGAGATGGATTGAAGCTGCTGATAAAGGTTATATCGTTAAGGATGGTATTTGGTATTCAGCTGATGGCAAAGTTTCTAAAGAAGATGAAATGCCTAAGACCAGTGCGGTTTATGCAGAAGAAAACTTTGAAGTAAATTGTGCCGATATCTTTGGTGTAAATACTTACAACAGTACTAAGTACGGTGTTGACATGACTAAACTGAATTTGAAAGAAATTCGTGTAGTTGACGCCAAGATTACAAGCAACGGTTCTAAGGATGAAGATTACTTTGTTCGTGATCATAGTCAAAATAGCCAAGATTGGGGTAATCAGACTATCAAGTTCCGTAAGAACTCTTCTTCTACCAATCCGACAGCTGATGTGGCTTCTACATTGACAGTAGTTTATGTAGACATGTACGGTCACGTTCAGACAGCTGAAGTTGGATTCACTGTTAAGAAACAGTAATCATTAATCAAGAATAAGTCGTTTCTCAAGCGAGAGAAATACTTAGATATAATAAAAACTTTAAATTTATAAATGATAATCCCTGGCTTGTGAAAGTCGGGGATTATACTTTATAATCATTGTCGAAAATATAACATGAGAAAAATAAAATATTATCTATACCCTGTACTATTGGTCATTTGTTTATACTCCTGTTCTTCTACAGATGATGACAAACAGGAACCGCAACCACCAATAGAAATACCTGATGCAGACGAACTTGCTTCCATTGGAGTAGGATTGGTGGCGTATTATACATTTGATAATGAAACAGGTGATGACAGCTCTCCCAATCATTACGATGCAGCACTGATTAATCGTCCGGATATAATTTCTGACACTCCTTCGAACAAGGGAAAAGCTGTTTATCTGAGACAGGCGGAGAAACAGTATATCAACATACCTTATCAGCTTTTCAAGAACACCACTTATTCTGCAAGCATGTGGATCAAGGATTTTGGAGCGGGGATTCTTCTATCAGCTGTAAATATGGACAAGGCTCTGGACTATCCCTGCTTTGCCACCCGTACATCCAGTGGAAAATTTGAACTTTATTCCAATAACCGTGGAAAACCAAGCCTCTCCTATTCCTTCTCCTATCCGTTCAGCTCACTACAGGATGGAAAATGGCATATGGTTACTTTCACTCATATTCCCGGTGGTGACGGTTCAAGCTGTGAGAAGAAATTATATGTGGACGGTAAGCTTGTTGCCAACTGTGAAGGAGTCTATGATATTCCAACCTCAATCAAAGTGCAGATCGGTGGTGACTGTGACGGACATTATACCAGTTCTTCCGCTGATATGAAACTTGACAATATCCGTATCTATGACCGTGTGCTGGAAGCGGAAGAGATAAACACTGTTTATAACATAGAAAGAATACGGTAAAACATAAGAAAAGATGGATGAAGAACAAAGAAGGTTAAAACGCTATAAGTTGATGTTTGCTCGTTTTAACTGGATGGAGCAAAGATATCATACATGGATGAACTATTATTCCCTGTTTAATGGTGCTTTACTTGTTGCATATTGTACAATATTGGTGAGTACGGGGAAAATAGTGGAGATGGAAGGGAATATTTCTAATAATGGGCTTACAAATTTGGGTGCAAAGTTATTCTATCTAAATTGTACTTATTGGGATATTCTGGCTATTATAGCCATTTTAGGAGTTATAGCCAGTTACTGTTGGTATTTGTCTATGATTGGACACCGGAGTTGGTTGAAGAACTGGAGGGAAATATTGAAAAAAGAAGGGAATATGCCTTTTGAACACATATTATATGCGAAGACAAATAATACCCAGAAACATCTTATCCACTTCCACTCCACTTATAAAATAACAATTGGCTTTATTGTATTTGTATTATTGGCTTGGATACTTATCGTAGGTTATTCATTACTGAATCATGATTTAAGTCTTTGCTTGTTTTTGGGAAGTTTGTGTATATGGGCAGCCTTTTTATTTTTAGAATATACACTTCATCACTTTATAGGATCTGATGTAAGCAGTTTTAAAGCTAACATTGACAATAGTAAGGATTCTGATAATAAAATTAATGGTAATCAGTATTGCGTTTTAAGAATTGGCTTTGCTATTTTACTTTTCTATATAGGTGGAGAAATATGGTGGTGTATATTTAAACAAAATCATTCAGAGGTTCAATATCAAACAGAATTTAGTATACAGGAAGTTAATGAAAATGTGGAAATAAAAAATGATTCTATAGCATAATATATAAAGGGTATCCCTAAAAAAGAGAGAGAGGCTTATCACACCTCTCTCTAAATAAACCTCTCTCTATAAGCAAAACTCCTTCTTCAACCTCTGTACAGTGCTGACGCTTACTCCTTCAAGTTTGGATATCATCTTTACAGGATAGTTTTTGATAAAAAGTTTGAGTACACCCGAATATTGCTCAGCTTTTTTCTCCTTTGGTTTACGATATATGTTTTTCCTTTCTATTATTCTCTCTTTTCATAGCAGCTACAGTACCAAGGATAGTCTGAAATGAATTCTTTGTTAATGCGGATAAATAGTATGTTTTGATAGCGGATACGATGGTTGTGTGAGCCTGGAAAAAGGAAATAAGTAAGATTATATTTGTAAAGCCGGTTGATTATCATAGTCTGAAAGTATATTGGGACTGAAAAGATATGGCTTCTTTTTATTTTATATGGAGATATGTTACAAGGATAGAATGTAACAGATGATATTCGTGTCAGTGAATATGTTTCTATGTGGATTTATTCATAAGTCGCTTCTTAAAAAAATATTCTCAAATAAAAAAAATGTTTTGGTACAGTTGTTTTTTCCGAAAAATAAATGTATGTTTGAATCGTTCATTAAAATGAACAAATGGTTATAAACAAAAGCGTTTAGCTGGTTCTGTATAAGTGAAAAGTCGAAATTTCCTGGAAAGTACCAAGAATAGCCATACGTTTGGTCTGCAATATTTAGTAGGGGCGTTTCTTGTTGTACCAAGGGTTTCGACTCCCGCACTTATAGACGAGGTTAATGCCCTTCCGCTTTTAATTTAGATGGGTTTGCATATAGGGCACAAGCCTGTTATAAAGATATATGATAAAAATGAACAAGTGCAAATCCCGTTCTTATCTGAAGAGCATTATCAAACATTGGAACTCCACCGAAAAGAAATTTCCAATACATGACTGATATGTAGGCTTCCACCATTGTCTATGTATCATCGGATAACGATTTCCTTTTTGGGGATCGGTTGTCTTTTATATCCTTTTATCAAGGTACTTCTGTCGGGTTATTATCAATTGAATATAAATATTTAAATGTAAGACGTATGGACAAAAGAATTGTAGGTGTCAATGCCGGTAATGTATGGCACGTTCTTAATGAAGTGAAAAGAATATCAATCCCCGAACTGGCCAGAAAATTGAATCTTAGTGTTGAGAGCACTGCATTGGCTGTCGGATGGCTGGCCCGTGAGAACAAGGTTTGCATACACCGGGTAAACGGATTGATAGAGGTATGTGATGAAAACCAGTTTGGTTTTATGTTTGGATAAGTGTATGTATTATTATGGAGGGAAATTGGGGCTGGTAAAATGTTCCGGTTTCCTTCTGTTTTTATTTGGTAATGAATGGATAATGTCGTTTTCAAGGGTAAGTCAGCGACGGGAGTTCATACGAAGTATGAGTATGGTACATAACCGTAAGGATGTTATAAAAAAACTGACAAAACACTTATTCTTTAAGCATTTGTACCTCATTTGTAGATTTTTTTATTACACTTTTATCTTTCAGTTATGTTATACATTCCACTCCGTTTCATACTTCCGGCTTTGCCAGACTCATTGATTTATTCAGAAAAGTAATGTTTGTAGAAGTATCTACAAGATTAGAGTATAGATTAATTTATTTCCCTATTTTTACAGTCCTAAAAACAGATAAGATTATGACTAAAGCAGCAATTGTAAATGAGATATTCCTAAAAATGGGAACAGACAGAAAAGAAGTACTTCAGATAGTGGTAGGACTCATGGAGAGTGTTAAAAAAATACTGGCTAACGGTGAGAATGTGTACTTAAGAGGATTAGACAGTTTCGTAGTAAAACACCATGCTGAAAAAGTGGTCCGGGATATCACCAGGAATGATAGCTTTAAATTGGGCTGAGTTTATTTTTCCATTGTTTTTTAGCTCGTAGAATCATACTACTTTTGCGATATGGTTAAAAAATCGTTTTTGTATTTTTATTATAATATTTCCGTCAAGCTGTGAAGTGTAGCGGATGATTCTCTTGACATTCCATCAGTCTGCTTTTTGTGGATCGATGGATTTTTTGTTCTCCCGGCTGATAATCTTATCTTCGTTTTTAATAGCTTTGCCATGTTCAAAACTTTGTGATAGTATGGATAATAGACAGACTGATGGATTCGATAACTGAGGATATTCCTGCTGATGTGATTCTGACTTCTCTTGTATATAAACACCATGTGAATGATTTTCGGAGTAACCATTTCAATACAGCGAAGAAGCTTAGTAAATAAGACGATATAATGCAGTATTTTCCAAAATCAGAATAACCATAATACCTATATATAACCAAGGTGTGAATGTATTCCGACCTCTTTCTTGTTTTTTGTATCATTTAAATCTCTTCTCTTAAAAACAAGTTTTCCTATTTTTTATACGCTTTTATTGCAGGATAATTAAAATACTCTTATCTTTGTTGCCTGAAAAGATCGAAACATTATGTAAACGGAAGAGTTCAGTTCTTTCGGTAATTTTAGACAGTGTTTCGTAAGTGATTGAAATACAAAAATATAGATGTGTTTCAATGCTCCATAATTATGTACTCAAGTGAAAAAATGCAATGGTTTGCGATGCGTGCTACTTATCGCAGAGGCATGCAAATCAAAGGACTTCTTGACCAGAAAGGAATCAACAGCTTTATTCCGATGCGTTATGAAATCCATTTAAAGAATGGGCGCAGGAGACGTGAGCTGGTTCCTGTAATCCGTGATATTGTTTTTGTCCATACCACACAGTCCGAACTTCAGAGGATAAAGTATGGTATCCCTTATTTCCAGTATATGATGGATATCCGTAACGGTGAGAAGATCATAGTACCCGATGAGCAGATGAGACGTTTCATAGCTGTTGCCGGAACTTATGATGAACAGATCATTTTTTTTAGTCCCGATGAGGTTAACTTAAGAAAGGGAACAAAAGTCAGGATCACAGGAGGACAGTTCGAGGGATATGAGGGAGTTTTTGTGAAAGTGAAGGGAAGCAGGGACCGGAGAGTGGTTATCAGCTTGCAGGGTATACTGGCTCTTGCAATGGCTACTCTTTCTCCTGACCTTATAGAAGTAATTGAGGAACCGAAGAAAAGAAATCATGACTAAGGTTTTACCGGCAGGAATCAGGCTTCAGATGCTGATAAAGGATTATCATAAGGATATCTTGGAGAGGGAGAGGAACAACGGGAAGTTCATCCACCTTTATAATATAGGTACATACTGGGTGGCTTTTGAGAGATCAGCCTTTCAGGTGGATAATATTTTTCAGGGGTCTGAAATCAGTCTGTTCATGATTCCCGGTTATCCTGAGTATGTCGTGATGGCTTCTGTCCCACATGATGAGGCTGATGATTATTTCCGGAAACATATTATTCATCACGACAAACCTGACTATAAGGTTCTGTCTATTTCTCCGGCTGCTTTGAATGGAAATTATCATAGGTGGTATGTTCAGGCGGTGAAAAAAGTGTTGTGATTGAAAAGAAGAACGCTATTATTAGATGATATAAATATGGCAAGATCAGTAAAAGCAAATTATCTATTTAATCTAATAAATTCTGCTTCACAGCTCTTATTCCCACTCATTACTTTTCCTTACGCTTCTCGTATAATGATGGCGGATGGTATAGGACAGGTAAACTTTTTTCAGTCCATTATATCCTATATCAGTCTGTTCACTTGCCTTGGTATACCTATGTACGCTATACGTGAAATAGCTAAGGTACGGGACAATCTGGAAAAGATGACACGAACTACTGTGGAGATTTTGTTACTACATGCCTTTCTCACTCTTTTCGGTTATATAATCGTTGCTGCTATTTGTATGACTGTAGCCAAAGTGCAAACAGATATTCCTTTGTTCCTAATATTGAGTGTGAGCATTTTTTTTACAGCCATAGGCTGTGAGTGGTTTTATCAAGGAATAGAAGATTTTAAATATGTTGCTATACGTGGAATAGTAGTAAAGACTGTATCTGTTTTATTACTTTTTCTTTTGGTAAAATCCAAGGAAGACATTTTATGGTATGGAGCATATACTGTTTTTGGAGTGTTAGGAGGTAATATATTCAATTTTATACGATTGCGGAAATATCTACATAGGGACTTCGTTGGATTTAGTAAATTACATCCTTTTAAACATCTGAAGCCGGCTTTACATATTTTTGTTTTTAATGTTATAGCCAGTATCTATCTTCAGCTGAATAATGTATTGTTAGGTTTTATGAAAGATGCCGAAGCTGTAGGGTATTTTACGGCTGCAACAAAACTGATGGTTATTGCTGTAGGCCTTTCTAGTGCTTTAGGAACGGTGATGATGCCTCGGACCTCAAATTTGGTTGCGGAAAATAAAATGAATGAATTTAAGGAACTTGTCCAAAAATCATATGATTTTATTATTGCTTCTACGATACCTTTAACTATTGGATTGATGTTTGTTAGCCCTTATATTATTTTAGTATTATGTGGCGTAAATTTTACTCCGGCCATATTAACCTCTCAAATAATAGCACTTAATGTTTTGATGATTGGGGTATCAAATGTTTTGGGAATGCAGATTCTTTATCCTATGAACCAGATCAATATTGTCATTCTTAGTATATCAATCGGGGCTATAACCAATTTATTACTTAATTTAATTTTAATACCACGTTACGGACATAATGGTACAGCTATAGCTTATATGTTGGCGGAAACACTCGTGTCAATTTCTATGTTTTGTTTTGGTCGTAAATATATTCCTGTCCATATCTTTAAGAAAGAGTATTTTCACTATATTATTGGAGGATTTTTTATGTCTATTTGTTTGTATTTTTCGTCCTTGTTGCCACTAGGGAATTTTACTAAATTGGTAATAATGTTTATGTTAGGTGGAATGGTATATATGTTCCTGTTATTTTGGCTGAGTAACCCCGTTGGTATGATGGTATGGAACACGTTGGCGAAGGTAATGAGGAATTTAATGCACTATTAAATTTTAATTATGTTTCAAAGTGTAGTATTAATATAATTTTGTCATGGAACAGCAAAATAAGGTAAAAATTCTCGTGGCCATACATAAGCCTGATAAGGTTTATGGGGATAAAGTTTATATGCCTATTCAAGTTGGTAAAAGTTTATCAGAGTTTAATTTAGGCTTTCAGGGAGATAATACAGGAGACAATATAAGTGAAATGAATTCTATGTTCTGTGAACTGACAGCGCATTATTGGGCATGGAAAAATTTGAAGGATGTTGATTATATAGGGCTATGTCATTATAGAAGATATTTTGATATTATAATAACAGAAGAGAATATCGAAAAATTAATGTCAGAATGCGATGTGATTGTTCCTGCCGCCATACATCATTCTGCTACATTATATAATGATAAATTTAAAACAATGTCAGGTGAAGATATTGCTATATTCTTTAAAGTTTTGGAAGAAAAATTTCCAAAATATTATTGTGCAGCAGTCAATTATATAATGAACAATAATAAGGATTATGCGTATAACATGTTGATATGTTCAAGAACATGCTATGAAAATATAATGAATTTCGTGTTTTCGTTTCTGTTCGAATGTCAAAAGTATGTAATGTTATCGCCATATACTAATTCTAAAAGAATTTTTGGTTATTTTTCTGAATACCTGATACCTATTTACTTCTTCACGCATAAGATGAAAGTTAAAGAGATTCCTGTTGTGTCCATGCTTTCTGAAAATCAAATGCATTATATTCAGAAACGGGAATCTTGTTTACACCGATTTATTAGCTTCTTGAAAATGAAAGTTGTTACCCCTCATAAGATATATAAATATGAAATACCTCAATCTGTGTTGAATGGACTGTTTCATGATGGAATATTGAATGCTGATTTTAAATTAAATAAAAGATGATAAGACCAAAGGTTACAATAATTGTGCCTGTATATAATGTTGAAAAGTACTTGACTTGTTGTATTGGTAGTATTTTATCCCAATCTTTCAAGGACTTTGAATTATTGTTGATTGACGATGGTAGTTCCGATTTATCGGGGGAAATATGTGATGATTATGTCGAAAAAGATGCTCGGATACGTGTCTTTCACAAAGAAAATGGTGGTGTGAGTTCAGCTCGTAATTTGGGTCTTGATAATGCTCAAGGTGAGTGGATTTGTTTTATAGATTCAGATGATTGGGTTGAAGTGGATTTTTTAAAAGAATTAATTCAATATGATTCATTTGATCTGGTTGTAGGAGGATGTGAAGGGGTTGGATGTATGATATACTCAACTAAACGAAATGAAAATTTGATTATAGACTTTAAACAACCAAACAAAGCTGCTCAGATATTAAATGCTAATAATGAAAATACAATCAGTGCTTTTTATTATTCTTGCGGTAAATTGTTTCGTAACTCTATAATCTCACAGTATGATCTTCGTTTTGATATAAGAATGAAAATGTGTGAGGATACATGTTTTTTAATTCAATATCTTATACATGTGAATGAAATAATTTTATCAAATTTTTCACTGTATAGATATAGACTTTCATCCATACCAAGTAAATATGCATCTGATTATAACTGTTGCAAGACCCATATAGACTTGTTTGATGGATATCTTTCGGAGTTAGAATATATTTTGAATGATAAAATGATAATTTTGAAAAGAAAAATATATACAGCTATATTGACTCAGTATCTGATTCATTTGAAAGCCATAGAGAACTATTCTGTATTTAAACAGGAGGTATGTGCCTTTAATGATGATTTTACATATATGTTTTGGAAAGAAATGAATTTTGGAAGAATTAAAAGTTGGATATATTGTTTGATTTTTAGATTCCCACTACTGGGATATAATTTGATGAGAATTCTTCTTTCGTATAAAAGATAAGATACATGCTAGAAAAACCTTTAATTTCTATTGTAACAGTTTCTTATAATGCTGTTGCTACTATTGAACAAACCATTCTTTCCGTTATCAATCAGACTTACTCGAATATTGAATACATCATCATCGACGGAGGAAGCACGGATGGAACACTGGATGTTATTAAGAAATATGCGGATAAGATAGCTTATTGGGTGAGTGAGCCTGATAAGGGAATTTATGACGCGATGAATAAAGGGATAAAAGTAGCAACAGGAGAGTGGATTAACTTCATGAATTGTGGTGATTATTTTGTTGCAAATAATACATTGGAAAGTGTTTTTGGTAGTGGGAAGATTTATAAAAAAGCAGAAATATTATATGGTGATTCAATTCAGTTGAATGTTGAAAAAAAAATAAATGAAGTGGCAATGCTGGATATTGGAAAATTGCAGTATTTCCCAATATATAGGCATGGTGCTTCTTTCGTCAAAACAGAAGTTCATAAGAAGTATTTATTTGACTTGTCAAAACAAAAAAAGTATGGTTTTGCTTTGGATTATCATTGTATATATAGAATGTATTCGGACGGGTATAATTTTGAAAAAATAGATGTGTTTGTTTTATCTTATTTGAAAGAAGGGATTTCCAATAATCCTTTTAAAAGTTTGTTATATAATTATAGGATAGCTACTGATGATAAATTTAGGTTTAGTTGCCTGATAAGGTTTGGTTTGGGAGTTATAAGGCTAAGTTTGGAAAGAATGAAGCCGTTGCTATTTCCATTTTACAACTTTATGCTTTTTTATGTTGGAAATAAAATTATTGCAAATGTTCCAATATGGGAAATTAGGTATTTGTTTTATTCATTGTTGGGAGTTAGAATAGGACATGGCAGCCAGATTGATATGAATGCCTATCTAATAGGTGCCAAATATCTTGTTATAGGCAATAACACTCATATAAATAGAGGTTGTTTCTTGGATGCACGAGGGGATTGTCGGATAGGTAACAATGTTTCTATATCTCATAATGTAAGTATTGTGACAGGTGGACACGAGATAAATTCTTCTTCGTTTGTAGAACAGCATTCTCCGATTATAATAGAAGATAGTGTGTGGATTGGTGTTAATGCAATAGTATTGAAAGGAGTTACAATAAAAAAAGGCGCTGTAGTTGCTGCAGGTGCTGTCGTGACAAAAGATGTTGATGAATATACTATTGTCGCTGGTATTCCTGCAGTAAAAATTGGGGAACGAAGTCGAATATTGGAATATAAATGTAAATGTGGGTTTTATTTTACTTGATATGCCTGTTTATAGTCCTATTTATTCATTGCCTTATGTTTTATTTCTACTTTATCTTTTTGCATTATTTGTTATAGAAAGGAATAGAATAAACAGAGGGTATTCTGCTGCTAAAATACAAAATATAACATGGCTCTCTTTACTCTTTTTTATAGGTTTTCGTGGGTTTATTTATACAGATTGGTTTACATATTATCCGGTTTATGAATATTTGCCAACAATAGGAAATACTAGTATTCAAAATTTGGATACAGATTGGGAACTTGGCTTTGTTCTATATACGATATTACTTAAAACACTAGGAGTCAGTTATTGGGGATGGAATTTCATATCATCTTTTATTGATTTGTTCTTATTGCACTTACTGTTAAAAAAAAGGACTGAAAATTACTATGTGTTAGCCTTTATAGCTTACTATATATATAGTGGTTTGTTGATGGAGGTGAATCTGATGCGTAATATGAAATCTATTATACTATTTCTTGTATCTATTTCTTATTTAGAGAAAAGAAAGTTCATTCCTTATTTGATATTAAATGTAATAGGTATTTTTTTTCATATAAGTTCTATTGTTTATTTATTGTTGTATTTTGTCTTAAGCAAGAGGATTTCTAGGAAAGTTTATTGGGTTATATTTGGAATAGGAAATTTAATTTTTTTAATGAAAATAAAATTTGTTACTCCTATATTGCTTTTTGTTGCAGGTATGATTGGGGGAAGAAGCGAGATGTTGTTAATGTATATGGAAAATAACATGACCTATGGTATAACTATAGGGTATATAGAGCGAGTCTTTTTTTTCTTGCTGTTGCTTTATTTTTACGATAAAGTACAGAAAGATGGCAATCGGTATGTGTATCTGAATATATACACTATGTATTTTATATCTTATTTCTATTTGGCAGAATTTCCTATTATAAGTGAACGTTTGTCTTATCTGTTTATAATTTCGTATTGGTTTCTTATTCCAGTGTTTTATTCTTATTTTTCTATACAAAAGAGAAAAATTTTCTTTTGGGCCTTGGTGTTATATGGAACAATGAAAACTATCGCTGCTAATGATTCTTTGCTTTGTAGGTATGATAATTTATTATTTGGCATAGAACAGTATGAAGATAGACGTTATTTATTTAATCGTTATTCAGATAAACTTATAGTACAATGAAAATATTATACGATCATTTGGGTTTTATGCACAAATATGGTGGAGTTCCCAAATATTATGTAGAACTGCTAAAACACTTTAATTCTGATATATATACATTATTGGTACTTTTTTCTAATAATTATTATTTAGAAGAATCTGAATTGCTCAGAATTTATCATTTGTTTTCTAACAGTCATTTTAAAGGTAAATATACTATCCTTAATATATTAAACAAATGCTATTCAATACCTTCATTATGTTGTGGAAAATTTGATATTTATCATCAAACTTTGTATGATACATACGCTTTGAAATATCTTCCAAAATCAAAGATTTATGTGACAACAATGCATGATTTGAATTTTGTGAAAATCCCTCAGTTTTATTCTAAACGTTCATTTTTTGAAAGATTGTTGATAGGACCAGATATGTTGAACTATCAAAAAGAATCTGCTTTGAAATCCGACCATATAATTGCTATAAGTCATAATACAAAACAAGATTTAGTGAATGAATGGGGGATTGATCCTTGTAAAATATCTGTTATCTATCATGGGGTTTCTTCTCCTTTAAAAAATTTGCCAGAAAAACGATTTCACGAAAAACCTTATATTTTATATGTTGGAACTCGCAATTTATATAAGAACTTTGGTAATTTTCTTAAAGCATTTTTTTTATTGTCCGATAAAAATATAGATTTAGTGTGTACGGGAGTTCCGTTTTCAAGCGATGAATTACTTAATTTGTCATCCTTGCATTTATCGGAACGTGTGTTTTGCTATCCAGCTTCAGAATATGATTTGGCAAGATTATATAGAGATGCTTTATGTTTTGTATATCCTTCTTTTTATGAAGGTTTTGGAATGCCTATTCTTGAAGCAATGAGTTATGGGTGTCCTGTTGTGTTATCAAATACAAGTTGTTTTCCTGAGATTGCCCAAAAGGCAGGATTATATTTTGACCCAACAGAAATAGACGATATACATGAAAAAATGAAGATAATGACAGGTGATGTCGCTTTGAGGCATTATTATATTGAGGAAGGTTATAAACGTATAAAATCTTTTTCTTGGGAAAAATGTGCGCAACAACATATTGAAGTTTATAAATCATTATTATAATACAATGCAGATGGTTTCAGTATGTATGGCTACTTACAATGGTGAGCCTTTCTTACGAGAGCAGATTGATAGTATATTATCGCAATTAAATGAGAAAGACGAACTGGTTATCTCTGATGACAATTCTAAGGATTCGACTGTGGATATTATAAAATCTTATCATGATAAAAGAATAAAGCTTTTTATAAATAAAGAGAAAAAAGGGGTTACACATAATTTTGAAAATGCTTTAGTTCATTCTAAGGGTGATTTAATTTTCTTAGCAGATCAAGATGATGTGTGGCTACCTGGAAAAATAAAAGAATTAATTAGCTTTTTGAAAGAAGGAAATTATGATGTGGTTACTTGTAATTGTGCATTGACAGATACCTATTTAAATATCATTCAAAATGAATATTATGCTGTAAAATCTCCTTTAGAAAAATCAGTTTGGGGAAATTTTATAAAAAATTTGTGGTTAGGAAGTTGTATGGTATTTAAACGAAGAGTGTTACTTGCTACATTACCTTTTCCTCCTAAAATGGCTGCTCATGATATGTGGATTGCATTGTTTAGTCAGATTCATTTTAGATGTGGTTATTATCCCAAAGTCCTACAATTATATAGGAGGCATGAAAATACTGTTTCTTTTGCTGGAACAAAAAGTACTAATAGCTTATGGTATAAGATAAGTTATCGATTATATCTTGCTTATTATTTGATGATTAGAAGTATTGTAAAATATTAATCGAATTATGAAGATCTATTTTATCAATCCTCCCTTTAAAGCCGAATTTGGTAAATTCTCTAGAGAATCCCGTAGTCCCGCTATTACTAAAAGTGGAGCCTTGTATTATCCTTTGTGGTTGATATATGCCGCTTTGTACTCTCAGAAGCATGGACATGACATCTGCTTTCTGGATGCTCCGGCAAAGCAGTTGAATGAAGAACAATCGTTGGAAATTATTCAAAAAGAAAAAACTGAACGAATGTTGTTTGTGCTTGATACCAGTACGCCTTCCATTAAGAGCGATGTGGCTTTTGCAGAAAAACTGAAAAAACGATGCCCTGATTCGTTTATTGTATTGGTAGGTACTCATCCTTCTGTTTGTCCCGAAGAAACTTTGGATTATTCGTCGGCTGTGAATGCTGTTGCCATAGGCGAATATGACTGTATCGTGACAGAATTAGCCAATGCCTTGGAGGAATCGGATGATCTCTGTACAGTCCGTGGACTATGTTTTCGGACAGAAAACGGTTATATCCATACTGGGCCAATGCCACCTCTGAAAGAATTGGATGAACTGCCTTTTGCTTCGCAGTTCATTAAAGAACACTTGGAAGAGAAGGATTATTTTTTTGCTGCTGCTACTTATCCGTCCATCCAGATTTTCACAGGACGAGGTTGTCCATTCCATTGTAATTTTTGTGTTTATCCACAAACCATGCACGGACATGCTTTTCGTGCTCGCTCAGCAGAAAATGTAGTTGCCGAATTTGAATATATTGCGGAAAACTTTTCTGATGTAAAAGAAGTGGTGATAGAGGATGATACCTTTACTGCCAATAAAAAGCGGGTGTTGGAAATTTGCCGACTATTGGTAGAGAAGAAGTTGTACAAGCGACTGAAATGGTTGTGTAATGCACGTGTTAACCTCGATTTGGAAACTATGCGTGCCATGAAGAAAGCGGGATGCCGTCTGATTATTCCCGGTATTGAAAGTGGAAGCCAGCAGATCTTGGACAATATAAAAAAAGGGACAAGAGTTGAGCAGTTTTATGACTATGTGGCTAACGCTAAAAAAGCAGGCTTGTTGATTCATGCCTGCTATATGGTAGGTAATAAGGGAGAAACGAAAGAAACTATGCAGGAGACCTTGCGGTTAGCTCTGAAACTGAATACGGACACGGTACAGTTTTTTCCCCTGATACCTTATCCGGGCACAGAGGCCTATCGCTGGGCAAAAGAGAATAATTATATAGAAACAGACTATGCTAAATATTGTCTGCCGGACGGTACCCACAATACGGTGCTTTCCACGCCTGAACTTTCAGCGGAGGAGATGGTGGCATTTTGCAACATGGCTCGTAAGAAATACTATTTGCGTCCTGCCTATATACTGCACCGACTCAGGGTGGGGATTACTGATCCTTCTGACTTGAAACGGTCTATAAAAGCTTTTGGAAAATTGAAACATTATTTGTTTAAAAACAGATAGATTGTCGTTTTATGAATGAAATGGTTTCTGTTATTATGCCTGTGTATAATACGGAAAAATATGTGGAAGAAGCGATCTGTTCGGTGTTGTCTCAAAGTTATCAAGACTGGGAGTTACTGGTAGTGGATGACTGTTCTACGGATAGCTCGGTTTCCATTATAAAAAGATATATGGAGCAGGACAGGCGGATTCATTTCTTTCAGACGGATTCATCTTCCGGCTCACCGGTAAAACCACGCAATATAGGTGTTGAAGCAGCAAAAGGTCGTTATATCGCTTTCTTGGATAGTGATGATATCTGGCTTCCTGATAAACTGCAAAATCAAATCCCGTTGTTTGGGGAGGGTGCAGTAGTGGTGGTCTTTTCCAATTATGAGAAAATGACAGAGGAAGGACAATGCTCGGGGCGGATTATCTGTGCTCCTCATTGTACGGATTATAAAAAGTTGCTTAAAGGGAATGTGATAGGAAATGTGACAGGAGTTTACGATACTCGTAAAGTGGGGAAAATATTTTTCCAACCGGTTCATCATGAGGATTATATTTTGTGGCTTTCTATTTTAAAGAAAGGGTATGTGGCACGTAATACGAATACGGTGACTGCTAGGTACCGACTGAGAGTACAGTCGGTATCCTCCAATAAATGGAAAGTATTAGGCTGGCAGTGGTATATCTATGTGCATGTGGAACATATTCATTATCTCAAGGCTGTTTGTCTGTTTGTCTGTTATGCTTATAAAGCATTTTGGAAAGCATTGAAATAAAAAACTCTTTCTAATAGGAAAGGTGAAAACGATTTAGTTCTTTTGTAATAGAAGAATTGGTTATTCGAAAATGAAAATAAAAGAACCGGAATTTACTTATAATTCTTGTTCTCAGCTTGCCGGTCTGAAGAGAAAGCTGATTGCATCCATTGAAAAAGAAGAGGATGTAGAAGTTTTATTGCAATATGCTTCTGTGATGAAACAGAAACAGGTAGTCAGCCCGAAATCTGATGAGGTTTATTTTGCAAAATTGGAGGAGAGGTATGGATGCCTGAAAGATATTTCTATGCCGTGTTGTTTCACAGAAGAAGAATTGGATGTGGTAATTAAAGCATCTGAGAAGAGTGTAATAGTTAGCGATGAAGAATGCTTTTTGGAACAGATGTTCAGACATGCAATAAAATGGAATAGAACAGTTTATTTGCAGATGGTACATATTGCGGTGTTGGTATAGGGAGAATGTGGATGCAAAAGCTGCCATCTTTATCTCAACTATAATACATGTATTGGAACAAACATCATCTGTCTGTCCTACGATAGGAATACTTGACAGAAAAAACAGCAATACTCAGAATATCGTAATTTCCAAATACACTTACATATCGAATTATTTATAGAATAATCAAATTAACAATCAGAATTATCACTATTCATTGTAATTTGATGAACTTTTAAAAAAACATCTATACACTGTTTTTTTTATGTTATAATATATACACCTCATGGCCAATTATGACAATGAGGCTATCTTTCTATTTCTTTATTTGTAAAAAATCAACAATATGGAACAACCGACTGATGCGTTCATTCCTGACGGGATGAATGCTTTTCAACGTAATGTCAAACGGATAGGGGACTGTTTGATTGCATTTTTCGCACTGATCATTTTTTCTCCCTTGTTTTTATACTGTTATATTGCTGTAAAGCGTGAGGATGGTGGTCCTGCCATCTTCAAACAAGAAAGAATAGGACGTTTTGGTAAACCGTTCAATATCTATAAGTTTAGGAGTATGCGTCTGGATGCTGAGAAGTTCGGTCCGGCTTTATATAGAGGTGAGGAAGATCCGAGATTGACAAAAATCGGCAAGTTTCTTCGTGAGCATCATCTGGACGAGCTTCCTCAGTTATGGAATGTGTTTGTTGGTGATATGGCCTTTATCGGTCCACGTCCTGAAAGAAAATTCTATATTGACCAGATAATGGAACATGATCCACGTTATCGTTTTTTATATCAGATACGTCCGGGGGTGACTTCTTATGCCACGCTTTATAACGGTTATACCGATACAATGGAGAAGATGCTTCGTCGTCTTCGTTATGACCTGTTCTATCTTGAGCACCGTTCCTGGTTTTTCGATTTTAAAATTCTTGTAAAGACTTTCCTCAATATCGCTTTCGGCAAGAAATTCTGATGATTATTCCCTCTTTCCGTCTTTATCATTTCGCGGTAAAATTGATATGGAAATCCATGTTGGTTCTTACTTTTTGCTTCTGGACAGGTATAACTGTTTTATTTTATCTTGTGAACCATGTTGCCATATGGGTTGAGTATGGATGGTGGTTGTTTCTTATGATTTTTGGAACTTATTTTCTTTTTATGGATGTGAGGTTGATGGTGGTGATTATGCGTCATGAGGAAAAGAAAAAATGGAAACGGTACAGGTTAAAAAATAAATTTGAAGAATGAGATCTAATAGAATTTTCATAAGTGTATTACTCGTTTTTCTGTTTTTTATACCGACAACAGTGATTTCCCAGATCAATTATGGTACAACTGGCTTAATGAATATGCCTACAGCCGATATGCAGAGGGACAAAACTTTCATGGTTGGAGGTAATTGGTTGAATCATCACGCTACAGTACCGAGATGGTGGTATGATACATGGAATTACTATATCAATATAACAGTTTTTCCCTGGTTGGAAGCTGGTTATTTATGTATTGGTCATAAGGCTGTTCCTGTGGATTATGGTAATCGCTCTGGTTTTTGGGTTCCTTCTACTTATGGTAAGTTTGTCAATCAGGACCGTTCTTTTCATTTTCGTCTTAGAATCTGGAAAGAAGGCTGGTGGAAATCATGGACTCCCCAGATAGTTATAGGTGCTAATGATGGAATTGGAGATTCAGCCAATGGTGGTTCATTATCGAATCTGTCGGAACAGGATTATGGAAATGGTTTCTTGAACCGTTACTATCTGGCTATAACCAAACATCTTTATTTTGATAACATCGGTACATTGGGTGGACATATCTCATGGATTTATAGCAACCGTTTTGATAACAAGCTTAATAATCCTGCTTTCGGTGCTAATTTTCGTTTTGGCCTGAAAGAAAATGGTTCGTTGATGAACAGGATTATTAATGGTGTGAATCTGATGGGTGAGATTGTTCCGGGTTATACTGATGTGAGATCTGATCTGACATTTGATTCTGATGCCTCGAAGTATCAGGTAAATATAGGAATGGAATACAGTTTCTGGAAAGACTATATAAATGCAGTGGTGGAACTTAATAGGTGTCGTTATTTTTCCGGTGGGCTGGTGTTCAAGGTGCATCTGAAATAAAAATTGATGGTAATATCTATTGTAGTGGTAAGGTATCTGTTTTCATGGATACCTTTTTTATTTATATTCTTTGAATTATTGCCTTAATTTTGTACAGATAATCTTGTCATGAAGAAAGAAGAATTTTATGTTATATTACTTCCGATCTGTGAGAAACAGGAAGTGATTTTTCTCTTGATTTCTTATTCAACATTGCTTTTAATTTGATGTGACTTTGTATTCTCGTTTGTCCTTACTTGTGAAGGTAGGGGCAAACTGATAATTAAAGGATTTAGTTTTGTGGAAAGGTTATCCCTTCACAGGGGTAGCCTCTTTGTTTTTTATATTACTTGTTGAAATACTTAGTTTTTCTATCTTTAATCGTATATTTTTTGTGTTGTAATTCAAATTCTTTGTAAAAATCATCTATTCTACAATAATTTTCTGAATTTGAGACTCTAAGGGAGGGGATAATTGAGAGATATAAATTTGATATATTATTTCTATCTTCTCTGGCTTTAGAGAAATATTTATTTGCTTATATTGAATTTTGTATTAAATAGACTCTTGTTGGCGTTTTTTATCTTTTAGTAGTGTTGAGTTTTTTGAAGGATGAAATGTAATCCTTAAGTCTAGGGATTGGGAAGAAGCGTTAGAACAGGTTATAATACAGATTATAAGGATGAAGACTTTCCATTAGAATATGATAATTCGATAGTAGTATTATCTGTATTATAACGTGAGTTCGACATAAAATCAAAAGATAGTAAGTTGCCCGTCATTGATAAAGTTCACTTCAATGGCGGGTTTCTTTTCAAAGAAACAATAGGCTGCGATAGCAGATAATGAATTGGCAATGAAATTGCTGAAAGAACGATGTCGTGAGTGTTCTATCTGTGCAATGTTTTTCAGCTCGTCATTGACTGTTTCAATCAACGCTCTCTTTCTGAGCAGGATCCTGTCGGCAATACTCATCAGGGAGTTCCTCATATTGTTTTTAACTTTAGTGACAAGTTGTATACCATTCAGGAAAAGATTCTCAAACAGAGCCTGGCCAATATATCCCTTGTCTGCACATAGTTTTCCTTTAATGTTCTTCAGAAACTTACCCTGCTTCAAGGGTTCCCGGTCATCCACATTTCCAGGTGTGAACATGAAATTGAGGATTTCACCCTTGTCATTGATTATCAGATGCAGCTTGAATCCGAAGAACCATCCCATGGAACATTTTCCTCGCTCTGCGAGCCCTTCAAATGTCTTATGAATCAGAATCCTTTGGTTACGACAGACATGTAAAGGAGTGGAGTCCACAAAACTGATACCGGTACAGGTTCCCAGCAGGACTTTCTTTATGAAAATGGTCAGGGGAAGCAACACCTCCTTCTCCAGTTCCACAAAACGGTTATAGGACACCCGGTGCGGAAACAGGTGTTCCAAATGTTTGCAGACATACTCTTTGTAATAATGCTTGAAGCAGCGGAAACCACCGGAGTGGAACAGAATAAGAATGACCATAATCTCCGCATCACTCATCCGGTTAGGCTTATTACGATGCCCGGTTTTCTTGTCTTCAATCATATATTTTTCCTGTTGAAACGAAAATTCCTTGCAAAAATCATCGGCCATACAATAAATCTCTGTAATTTTAGACTCTGAGAACATAGTGGTAATCGATTAAATGTTATAATTGGTCACTATAAATTTAATACTTTTATCGCTATGTTCCTAATTTTCAAATAAATAATTATAACCATTATATCGAACTCACGTTATTATAGAAAAATAAATAATTAAATTTAGTAGTATTTTTTTAGGGAAAAACAGAAATCTTATTTATATTTGAGGTGGTTCATTAAAATAAACTATCTTTGTGTAATAAATCAGAAAAACTATTTTGAAATAAGTTGTGATTAACCTAATTGGAATATTATGATAGAACATGAAAATGTAAGACTTAGAATTGGATGGATTATTGGGATGTTATATTTGCTTACCTCCCTATTATCAGCTCAGAACGAACGTTATACTTTTACAGACTTTACTGTTAAGGACGGATTATCACATGCCAATGTTTTATCCATCTATGAAGATAAAATTGGTTCTTATTGGGTTGGTACTATAGACGGGTTAACTCGTATTTTAGGCAATGAAATTAAGAATTATTCCTATCACTATTCTGATTCTACTTCAATTCTTTCCAATCATGTCCAGTTTGTAGTAGAAGATGCTTGTGGACAATTATGGGTTAGCACATCACATGGTGTGTCGAAATATTTTTCAAATACAGACAGTTTTGTGCCAGTTTTTGTTGCAGGTAATCTTTTGAAAGCTTTTTCCTATCAGCTGGAGGGGCAGCATATTCTCTTTGGGGGAAATCAGGCTATTTATTCGTATGATTGTTCAGTAGGTGAGATTAAGCCACTGTTGTTGTTGCAGTCTTCATTCCCCTTGTCTATAAATTATTTTAAGAGAGTGGATAAGAATCGTTTTTTGGTGGTGGATAATTATAAAGGTGTTTTTTGGGTTGATGCTCAGACTGGTGTTGTAACGCGTTTTCCAACTATTCATCATAAGACAGAATACAATCAGGCTTTTATTGATTCAGAATCTCATTTGTGGCTTGCTCCATATACTAAAGGATTGGAATGTTATTCACTAGAGGATGAGGGTAAGTTGTTACATCATTATACTACTGATAATTCTTTATTGAGCCATAATTCTGTGACTGATGTTAAGGAATTTGGTAGCCAACTGTGGATAGCTACTGATGGTGGAGGTATTAATATTTTGGATCGCAAATCGGGATTTTTTCAACATGTCACGCATTCTTCATTTGATGAGCATTCTATCTCTTCCGATTTTATCCGTGTGCTCTTTGAAGATAGTTTTGGCACCAAGTGGGCCGGTACTGTACATAATGGGCTGATTTGCATCCATGAAGGTTACATGAAGCATTATTCTTCAGTGGGAAATTGCGAATTGAAAGGTCATGGCTATCGTTCTGTTTCTTCAATATGTGAGGATCAAGATGGAAATGTGTGGATGGGGATAGAACATAGTGGGTTGAGCAAATATGATATTAAAGAAAAGAGATTCACCCATTTTCCCTATGCTTTCTCAGGTAGTGTGATGTCTGTGGTAGATTTTGATACAAATCATCTTTTGATTTCTTTCTATGGAGAAGGTATCTATAAGTGTCATAAGACTACTGGAGCACTTACTCGTTTTATTTTGATGAATCCTACGGTTGATGCTCAAATGTGTAAGTCGAGTATTGGTGTGCGTATGTATCGTAGTCCTGATCATATGATTCAGTTCTACGGTCGCCAGTTTGTGCGTTATTCACTTAATACCCATCAATTTGAACAAGCTTATTTTCAGCAAGGTTGTCATCCCAATTCTTTACAAATCATTTCGAGTGATGTATCACGTACTCTAGTGCATGATAATCAAGCCATTTATCAGATAAATCATGCTGATTTCAGCGTGCACATACTTTATTCTGATTGTCGAAATGAAATCAAGACGGTAACAGCCTATGGTAATATGCTTTTTTTCTATGATGGACAAGAACTGAAAATATTCGATAATAATCGAGTTGTTAGTAGTGATTTGAAATTACCTTATGACAAAAAACTTGATGTGCTTTTCTGTGATGAAAATGGCCATTTATGGCTAGTGTTCAATGAAGCAGTGATTTGTCATATACTGCATAATAATGAAACTTATATTTTTACAGAATATGATGGCTTTCAGGTCAATAGTTTTTCGTCTTATGCCAAACTCAATAGTTTGGATGGCTATCTTTATTTTGGTGGTAATGATGGCTTGCTTCAGATAGATAAGCAATGGTTTAGGAAGAAACCGGTTGTTAGCCAGCCTAAGTTGTTTTTGTTGGCAGCTTTTGTGGGTAATAAGCGGTTGAAAATTACTTTCCACAAAGAAAGGGCCAGTGCTATACTACCGTGGAATTACTCTTCGATGAAATTCCAAATTCAAATTAAGGAGCGCGAGGTTTTCCGTACTAAGGATGTGAAATATTTGATTTCAGGTGAAAACTTTTGGTCGGAAGTCTATTCCAATAATAATCAGCTAGTGCTTCCCACACTTCAGCCCGGAGCATACTGTATTCAGGCAACCTGTCTGTTGAAAGACGGTACTTGGACTGAGCCGCAATATCTAATATCGCTTACAATTCTGTCTCCTTGGTGGAAAACTACTTGGTTCTTACTGCTGCTTTCTGTGCTAGCAGTGTGTATTATATCGGGAGTTGTCTACTTTATTATCCATTTCAAAAAACGCAAGGCGTTGGAAGTAATACATATAGAGAAAGGAAAATTAGCTGAAGAAAAGGTAAACTTTCTCATAAATCTTTCGTATGAACTTAAAACCCCGTTGACATTGGTTTATGCACCTTTGAAGAAAATGGCTTTTGAATTGGTTGATGATATGCAGAAAAAAAGTATTGCTAAGGTGCTGATTCAGATAGAGAATATGTCGCAACTTATCAACTCGATTTTTGATGTGAGGCAGATGGAAATGGGAATCACTCAGGTCCATATCACGGCCTCAAATCTTAATGAGTGGGTGCAACAACTTTCTGAAGATTTTCGAGATGCGTTCGAGTTAAAAGGGATCAGGTTGCAGTATGAATTTGATTCATCTATTCATATTTTGAATTATGACTCTGATAAGTGTAAAATTGTTCTTTCGAATTTTCTGATGAACGCTTTAAAATATAGTGGTGCATCAGATCGAGTATTAATAAAAACAGCTTTTATAGAAGAGAAAATGGCTGTACGAGTATCAGTAATTGATGAAAGTACCGGTTTGAAAGATCTTAATACTTCAAAATTCTTTGCTTCTTTCTATCAAGGCAATCACTCGGTAAAAGGAAGTGGATTGGGGTTAGCCTATTCAAAGTTGCTGATGGATTTGCAGAAAGGCTCCATAGGGTGTCTAGAGAATGAAATGGGTGGTTCTACTTTTTATTTTGACTTGCCGCTTCACCTTGTTTGTGAAATCAAGAATTGTCCACAGGGTGAGTATATGAATCGTTTAACAGAAGATACTTATACAGATTTAACTCAGTCTGTGCAAAATTATGATTTTGGGCATTATACCTTGCTGTTAGTGGATGATGCCGTAGATTTTCTAGATTATGTTCAAGATTTCCTTAAACCTTACTTTAGAAAGGTTTATACTTCTACTTCAGCAGATTCTGCTTTTAAGCAAATTAAGAAAATCCATCCTGATATCGTGGTGAGTGATGTGATTATGCCTGGCAAGAATGGTTTTGCTCTTTGTCATGATATTAAAAAGGACCTTCAAATTTGTCACATACCTGTGGTGCTACTTACAGCAACTGATGAGAAAGAAGATCAGATCATTGGTTACAAATTGGGAGCTGAGGCTTGTCTGACTAAGCCGTTTGATACATTGATGTTGCTTGCCATCTTGAGAAATTTACTCCATACGCGAGAGGTAATTAAGGAGCATATTATGAAGGTAAATATGATGGATGATATGCCCAAGCAGTGTACTTTTAGCAATACTGATGAGGAGTTGCTCATAAAGTTGAATTGTTTTATCCAAGAGAATATTGACAATCCTCAACTCGATATTGATATGCTGAGTAAACACATGTGTCTAAGCCATTCTTCGCTTTATACTAAAGTGAAACATCTTACGAATTATTCGCTTAATGATTATTTGATGCAGCTGCGTATGAAGAAAGCCAAGGAATATCTTGTATCCACCAACAAGAAAATAGTTGAAATTGCTACTTTGGTAGGTTTTGGTGACTGCCGTTATTTTAGTACTGTGTTTAAAAAATATGAAGGGGTATCCCCTTCCAACTTCAAAGAACAATTCAAACAATCGGTAAAACAACAACAGGTAATCGAATAATATTGTTTTTCAAGTAAAAAAGTGAATTTTTAAACCAGCTTTATTGAATCTCAAACATCTTGTTAAGTTAGTTTCGTTACTTTTGCTAAATAATATTAATTAAAAAATGTAATCATAAATCTAATTTAACGATGTTATGGCATGGAAAATTAAATCACTTCTTTTAGTGAGACTATGTATTAGTCTTGCCTTAGTTTTCAGCTTAGCTGTAATACCAGTGGTAGCCCAGACCGATCTTCACGTTACAGGTAAGGTAATTGATGGGTCAGGTATTGAAGTCATTGGTGCCAGCGTTGTAGTTAAAGGAACTACAAATGGTTCTGTAACAGGAGTTGATGGTACTTTCTCAATTTCTGTTCCTAGTGAAAAATCTGTTCTCCAAATTTCATTTATTGGTTATGAAAGCCAAGAAATAATAGTTGGAAAACGTAGAACATTTGAAATTACGTTGTTGGAAAATTCCCAAATGTTGGAAGATGTAGTAGTCGTTGCTTATGGTACCCAGTCAAAAGCAACTTTAACAGGCTCATTAGTATCAGCTGATACTAAAAAATTAGCCAAAGCTCCGGTAGCTAGTATCACTAACGTACTAGCGGGTTCACTACCTGGTGTATCTTCTGTACAGACTACTGGTCAACCAGGTCAGGATGCGGCCGATATCAAGATTCGTGGTGTAGGTTCGTTGACTAGTTCCAATCCATTGGTCTTAGTGGATGGTGTAGAACGTGAATTCTCTCAAATTGATCCGAATGAAATTGAAAACTTCTCTGTATTGAAAGATGCTTCTGCTACGGCCGTATTTGGTGTACGTGGTGCGAATGGTGTAATCTTGATTACTACAAAACGTGGTACTATAGGTAAGCCTACTATCTCTTTTAGTTCATTGACTGGGTTACAGCAACCGATGAACTATGTAGAGCAAACAGGTAGTTATGAGTTTGCCCGCTTCTGGAATATCAAGATGAGGAATGACGGTGAAACAGACCGTAAAAAGTATTTTACTCGTGAAGATATTGAAGCTTTCCGTACTGGTTCCGATCCTATCATGCATCCCAATTCTGATTGGCGCAAGATGGTATTTAACAAGTTCTTTTTGCAAACCAAGAACAACATTAATATTTCAGGTGGTACCGATAACCTACGTTATTTTGTATCGTTGGGGTATCTGTATCAGAATGGTATCTTAAAGGATGCTCCTAACTTGCCATATGATAATAATTATAAATATAATAGATATAACTATCGTGCGAATTTGGATTTTAAACTTACTCAGACTACTACTATGAAATTAGGGGTGGGTGGTAACGTAGGTATTATTCAAGAACCGAACTATAATACAGACAATCCATGGATATATGCCACTATTTGGGCTGTACCAATGGCTGGTCCAGGTTTTTTAAATGGTGTGCGTACATTGATTCCTTGGGGCGTATATCCAGTAGAGTCTCGTGATGCATTCGACTGTTTCTATGGTAATGGTTATAAACAGAAATATCGTACTACTTTGAATATTGATGCTGAAATCTCCCAAAAACTTGATTTTATTACTAAAGGGTTGAGCATTTCTATAAAAGGTGCATATGACAATCGTTTCGATTTACATAAAAATCGTACTGGTGGTGCTACTGAATTCCAAAATGTTTATTATGCTTCTTATTTAGAGGATGCTTCCAAGCCTTGGACAGATCCAGATTATGATAAAACTTTAGTTTATGTACCTGGTGGGCAGATTACTCCGTTGAGTTACTCTGAAAGCTACGGCAGAGACCGTAACTGGTATTTGGAAGGTCGTATAAACTATGATCATACCTTTGGTGACCACAAGGTAACTGGTTTGTTTTTATATAACCAGTCAAGAGATTATTATCCGAAACGTCCAGATGATAGTGATTATCCTTATCAATATATACCTCGCGGCTATATTGGTTTTGTGGGTCGTGCGACTTATGGATATAAATCAAAATATTTGATTGACGTGAATGCTGGTTATAATGGTTCCGAAAACTTTGCTCCGGGCAGTACTCGATATGGTTTTTTTCCTTCAGGATCTATTGGTTGGATTATTTCAGAAGAAAACTTCATGAAGAACCAAAGAATCATCGATTTCTTGAAGTTGAGAGCTTCTTGGGGAAAGGTTGGTAATGATTATAGTAATGGTAGCCGTTTTATTTATATGCCGAGTGTATGGTCAGTCGGTGGTAACTATAGCTTTGGTGTGAATAACCCTAACGGACAAGAAGCTTATGGTGTAGGTACTCCAGGTAATGATAAGGTAACTTGGGAAACAGCTACTAAGCAAAACTACGGTTTCGACTTGAAAATGTTAGATTCTCGTCTATCTTTGAATGTGGATGTGTTCTTTGAAAAGCGTAAGGGTATTTTGATTTCTCCTAATTCTACTCCAGGTGTTATTGCTATGGGGTTGCCAAACTTGAACTTGGGTAAGGTGGATAATCATGGCTATGAAATTGCATTGGGATGGGATGAAACCTTGAATAGCGGTTTACGTTACTATGTGAATGCTAATGTGTCATTTGCTCGTAACAAAGTTATTTTTATGGACGAAGTTCGTAATGAATATGATTATATGAATCGAACAGGTAAACCGGTAAATACTCCGACTAATCTGTATAAGTTTGAACGTATTTATCAATATTCTGATTTTATCCAAAATACTGATGGTACTTATACTTTGAAACCAGAGTTGCCACAGCCTTCTGCACAGGTATGTCCAGGCGATGCTATGTATGCTGACTTGAACGGTGATATGATTGTGGATTCGAAAGATAAGATGACCCACGGCTATACTAAAAATCCAGAGTACATCTTTGGTTTGATTAGTGGATTTAGTTACAAAGGCTTCAATTTTAATATGCAATGGACTGGTGCAACTCACGTGGATAAGATGCTGGAAATAGAGTACCGTATTCCGTTTACTAACGCCGGTAAACGTGGTTTGTTGCAGTATTTCTACAATGATTGTTGGACTCCTGAAAATCAGTTAGAGGCTAAGTTGCCACGTGCTTCTAAGAACTCCATGTCTTGGAATTCTGAACCCTCTACTTTATGGTTGCGCGATGCTTCTTACCTACGTCTGAAGACAGTTTCTTTAAGCTATACTTTTCAAAATAAGATGTGGCTAAAACCATTAGGGATCAAGTCACTGGAATTATCTCTAACTGGATATAACTTGTTGACATTTTCGCCGATGGATATTTTGGACCCGGAATCATTGGCTACCAATAATGGTGGATATCCATTGGTAAAGAATTATAGTCTTGGATTAAATGTTAATTTTTAGTAGATAAATTATATGAAAAATATTAAGTACTTTGTATTCGTATTCTTTTTGCCCATTATTTTTTTCTCCTGTTCAGATATTGAGTTTGGAGATAAATTTCTTGGCGAAGCTCCGGAAAGTTCTGGTGCCACATTGGATACCATGTTTAATTCTAAGGTAAATGCCGACAAGGTTCTGACCAAAGCTTATACATATGTACCTTATGGTTTGCCTGGTGGTGGTGATAATAAGCTGGGTGGTAATATCTTAGAAGCCTTGACAGACTTGTATAACAGCTTGCGTGATAATATTGGTGATGGTCCGACTACCTTGTATTATAGTGGTAATCTTTCTGCTAATATGGGTAGTGCTAATATAGGAAATGAAGCTTACCGTTTTGCTTCTGAATTCAGCTATCATGCCATTCGTTATGCTTGGATTTTCATTGAAAATGTAGATCGGGTTCCCGATATGACATCTTCAGAAAAAGCTCAGCGCATTGCTGAAGCCAAGATGCTGATTGCCTTATCATATGCTGAAATGCTGCGATATGTAGGCGGTGTGCCTTTGATAACTCAGTCGGTAGACCCGAATGGCGAAATGAATTTTCCGCGTGCTACTTTTGAGCAGACGGTGAACTATATTGTGGGGTTGATTGATGAATGCAAGAATAGCCTACCTTGGAAGCAAGATAATTTGAATGATGGTCGTATGACTAAAGCTGGTGCGTTAGGACTTAAACTTCGCGTGTTACTATTTGCTGCCAGCCCGATGTTCAACTCTTCTTCTCCTTGGCATCCTGAAGCCGATGAATATACTCGTTATTCTAGCGAAAGTAAAGAACGTTGGAAAGCTGCTAAAGAAGCTGGTGACGAATTCATGAAGGAGCTCGAAATCAATCGTCAGTATGATTTGATTCAACCTGAAGAGGCAACACACGAAGCTTACCGTAAGGCATTCCAAACAGCTTACTATGATCGAGGTGGTAATGAAATTTTAATTTCTACTCGTAGGGGATATGACTCTGGTACTCATCAATCATTTTATGATGAACGTACTTATTCAGGTGTAACATTGAACTATGTGAATATGTTCCCTTGGAAAGATGGTAGTGATTTTCCGGCAGACTTTGATTGGAAGCATCCTTCACAACAGCCTTTCTATACAAAGGATGGTGAACCAACTCGTGATCCAAGACTTTATGAAACTGTAGCTGTTCCTGGTGATTTATATTGGAATGGTACTCCTGCTCCGGTATATATTAACCATACAGGTTTTCGTCCGGGGGGGATGGGTTTCCTCTGTAAAAAATTTATAATGGAAAAAGCGGCAGATCGTGTTGGGCGTCCGATACAATGGCCATATTTGCGTTTTGCAGAAGTGCTGTTAAGCTATGCTGAAGCCCTCAACGAATTTAATGGAGGTCCTGATGCATTGGCTTATGATTGTGTGAACCGAGTTCGTAACCGCGTTGGTTTGGGTAATTTGCCAACTGGGCTTTCTCAAGTAAATTTCCGTAAGGCAATATTAAAAGAGCGTGCGCTAGAATTTGGTTTCGAAGAAGTAAGATGGTTTGATCTGATTCGTTGGAAAATGGAGAGTGAGTTTCAAAAGACATTATATGGTTTAACCTCCAAAGCATTAGATGATCAAAATGACCCACACGAGTTTAGTTTTACTCCATTTGCTATCAAAGATAGATTTTGGAAGACTAGCTGGAACACCAAGTGGTTCTTGGCTCCGATTCCGCAAACAGAAATTAATAAGGAATATGGTATGACCCAAAATCCTGGTTGGTAATTACAATATGAAAATTACAAATTTATATATGAAAAAGTTATATATATTAGTGTTGATCAGTGCACTTCCTGTATGGGGAATTGCACAGTCAGAGCAGAACGACTCCAATAAGATTTCTTCTTGGGAAACAACAAAGATAGGCTATGAGTTATCTTATTCGAAGGATGTAACCGGTTTCTCTACTATACTAAAAGGATCAGACATTTTTGAAAACGCGACTTCCATCGATGTATCTAAGGCTTTGTATGGTAAGATCGCTGGTTTGAACGTTTACCAGGGTTTGGGATCTAGTTCTGATAATATCTCGGGTTTGTCTATTCATGGTCATGCACCGATTGTATTGATTGATGGTTATGTACGCAGTATTCAAGATGTAAATGCGGCTGAAATTGAATCAATTTCTGTATTAAAAGATGCTACGGCTACTGCTCTTTATGGTGTGCAAGGTGCCAATGGGGTGGTATTGCTTACCACCAAACGTGGTACTGCTGGTCGTTTGAAAGCAACAGCTAAATATCAGTTTGGCTTGTCAAGTCAGTTCAGAAGTCCAAAATTTGCAGATGCTTATACATATGCTTCTTACTTAAACTCTGCATTGATTTCCGATGGCTTTGCTCCGAAGTATAATACTAACGAGTTGGCTGCTTTTAAAGATGAAACTTATCCATTTGCTTATCCTAATGTAAACTGGTGGGATGAGGTTTATAAGAAAATCGGTACTAATCACCGTTTGGAATTGACTTTTGATGGAGGCTCTGAGAAGTTTCGTTATTTTTCAGTTATTGATTATATGCGCGATAAGGGTCTGTTTGACAATACTTCAGAAGATAACCGCTACAATTCCAATTTTACTGACACTCGTTTGAAAGTTCGCGCTAATATTGACGTAGCTATTACTAATACCACTCAGTTCAAATTCGGCTTGGCCAGCGGTTTGAGAGAATATAATGCTCCTTGTTTTGGTAATATTTATGATGTCTTGTATAAAATTCCATCGGCTGCTTTTCCAATTCGTCAAGAAAACGGTATCTATGGTGGTAATGCTATCTATGGTGTTAATAATCCGTTAGCATTATTAAATTCTACTGGTAGCGAACGTAAAACTTATGGTGATTTATTTGTAGATGCTAACCTATGCCAAGATTTGGGAGGATTACTGAAAGGTTTGTCTGCTGATTTATCTATTGCTTTTGATAACTGTGGTGGTATGTTTGATAAGTCCACTTTAACTTATCGTTATTCAGATTTGCAACCGTCTATCATCGATCATACATTGGTGACTAATCCGGTTATCTATGGTGATGATTCTGAAATTTTGAACCATTCATCTGGTTTCCATAGTTTATATATGAATGCTACTTTTCGTGGTAAGATAAATTATAATTATAATAGAGGTCTGAATCAAGTGAACACTTCATTGATTTACGATCAGAATTCATTTACTGCGAACGGCCGTAACCAAAGTAAAAAGAGACAATCTATCATGGCTGTTGCCAGCTACTCTTATAATAGTCGTTATAGTATCAGTGGAGTTTTGAACTATTCAGGTTCCGCTTATTTGGATCCGGATGACCGTTTCGACTTGTATCCAGCAGTATCAGCAGCATGGAATATGACAGATGAAGGGTTCATGAAGAATTTGAAATTCATTAACAATTTACGTCTTAACGTTTCTTATGGTTTATCAGGCTGGGATGGCAACTTGAGACACGAATTGTTTAGACAATCATATGGAAATACAGACCGCAGCTACTATTTTACCAATAATGTAGCTGAAGTTTGGGGAAAAGGTGAAGGTGCTCTGCCTATTTTGAACCTTTCAGCTGAAAGGTCGGCAAAAGGTACTTTAGGCTTTAACTTGATTGCTTTTAATAATCATTTGAGTGTGGATGTAGAAGGCTTCTTTGAAAAGAGAACTCAAATTTTGACCAATGCCAACAACGTATCAGGTATCATTGGGATCGGTATAGGTCAGCTTTGTTCAGGTATTGAAAAATACCGTGGTTTCGATGCTTCTTTTTCATGGAAAGACCGTATTAGTGCTGTAGACTATGGGCTAGATGTAAACATGTCATATGTCAATTCAGAATTGGTGGAGGCTAATGAAGAATACCAACAATATGATTATCTGTATCACAAGGGTAACCGGGTAGGGCAAAGCTATGGTTTGGAAGTGGAAGGTTTTTTCAACAGCGAGATGGAAATCAATAACAGTCCACAGCAATTGTTTGGTGGTAATATTCGCCCGGGAGATATTAAATACAAGGATCAAAATGGTGATAATGTGATTGACTCACAGGACCGTGTGAAAATGTTTGGTTCTTCTATACCTCGTTTCTATTTTGGTTTCACCCTAAATGTAGGTTATAAAAATTTTAATTTGTCTGCTGACTTTCAAGGTTTAACAGGTAGAACAATTAGCTTGCTTGATAGTCCGTTGTACAAGCCATTGGTAAGTAACGGTAATTTGTCACAAACTCTGCTTGATAACGAACAACCTTGGACTGTTGAAAACGCGACAACAGCAACTCTACCTCGTCTAACTACTCTTCCGAATGAAAATAATTACCAGCACAATTCTTTGTGGTTTCGTGATGGTTCGTTCTTGAAATTAAGAAATTTAAGAATCTCTTATCTGTATCCGAAAACAAAGAATCATATGGCTGATGTGAAAGTTTACCTGCAAGGTAACAACCTGTTTTCATTAGATAATGTAGATGGTTTCGATCCGGAACAGCTAGGTGCAACCTATCCTTCGTTAAGAACCTATTGGATGGGACTTCAATTTAGTTTTTAACGTTAAATACTAGTATAATATGAAATTAAAACGTGGAATAATTTTTATTTTAATTACTGCGCTATGCGTATCATGTAATTACTTGGATTTTGATGAAACCAATAATTTGAATACCCGGGAAGACGTTTATCGTTACTTTGGGCAGGTAGAGCAAGTGCTGACGACAGTGTACTCTTATATGCCTCAAGATCTTGGTGCTATTGGTGGTGCCATGCGTGACTGTGCTACGGATGATGCTGAATTTGGTGATACTGGTGCTGATATTCAAAAATTCAATAATGGTAGATGGTCGGCTTTACAAACAGTTGACAGCAGTTGGGAATTATATATTGGTATCCGTGCAGCTAACGAATTCTTAAAATCTGTTCAAGATGTGGATTTAAGTCGTTACCAGTATGATCATAATTATAAGAATTGGATGCGCAAATTGAAAAACTTCCCCTTGGAAGCTCGTATACTCCGTGCTACTTTCTTTTTTGAATTGGCCCGCCGTTATGGTGATATAGCCATGCCACTAACTATGCTGACTACTGATGAAGCGAATACTTTGCCAAAGACAACATTTACAGATGCAATTAATTTTATCGTTTCAGAATGTGATGCTTGTATGGAGTTACCGGTGGACTATAGGAACGAGCCTGATGCTCAGATAGGTCGAGTTACTAAAGGTTATGCTATGGCATTGAAATCAAAAGCATTGCTGTATGCAGCTAGTAAATTACATAATCCAGCCATGAATTCTGAAAAATGGAAAATTTCTGCTAAGGCTGCATTAGATTTGATTAATGCTAACCTGTATCAATTGGATCGTGGTGACAAAGTAAATAATTTAAATTCAAAAGAAGTAGTATTATTCCGTATGAATGGTGATAACCAAAATTTTGAAATGACCAATTTTCCTATCCGTTTTACTGAAGGTAGAAAGGAAAATGTAAGGAACTCAGTATACCCTTCTCAGAATCTGGTTGATGCATTTGAAACCTTAGCAGGTTACCGTGTAGTATTGGGACCCAATGGTTGGGAATGTGAAGACCCAAAATTTAATCCACAGAATCCATATGCAGGTCGTGATCCGCGTTTTGCCAAAACTGTGTTGGCTAACGGAATGTCATTTAAGAATTCAACTATTGAAACTTTTGTCGGTGGTAAAGATGACTTATCCCTCGTTGAAGGGGGAAGTGTTACGGGGTATTTTTTGAGAAAATATGTTCAGGAAAGTACTAGTTTTACTCCAGATAATATTGTATCGAATAAACATCACTGGGTAATATACCGTTATGCTGAAACTTTGCTGACTTATGCAGAATCAATGGTTCAAGCTTTCGGTGACCCCGACTATAAAGATGATATCTATACCCTATCAGCAAGAGAAGCATTAAATCAAGTACGTACCAATGCTGGTATGCCTGCTGTAAAAGCAACTGAAAAGAATGCGTTCATCACAGCTGTAGAACACGAATGGCGTGTAGAATTTGCTTTTGAAGACCACCGTTTTTGGGATGTAAGAAGATGGAAAAATGCGGATAAATCACAGAAAGAGCTCTATGGCGTGAAAATCACCAAGTTGAATGAACACAGTCTACAGTTTCAACGTATTTTATATGAATCACGTTTATGGAATGACAGGATGTATCTCTTTCCTATTCCTCAGGCTGAACTATTTAAGAACACAAATCTGAATCCTCAAAACTCTGGGTGGTAAATTTTAGGCTTAATACAATTATTAAATTAATAAAATAATATACATATGAAAAAGTATCTTTTAAGAATTATAATAATCTTGGTTCAGATAGTGTTTGTTTTCAATTTGATCTCCTGCCAAGAGTTTGATATTAACTCACAGAAAGAGTTTCCCTTGCAGATGGATTGTGATGCACAGCCGACTTATACTGTGTTGGCATTAGCACCGAGCGAAATCGTATTTAACATTAGTTCTAACACACCGTGGAAGGTTATTAGTAGTGCAGACTGGTGTATTGTGGATCCTGCTATGAGTTCAGCTAGTGCTTTGGTAGGAGCTGTGACTGTACATATAGCTGATAACCCAAATGAAACTCATCGTTCAGCTACTCTAACTGTGAAAGCAGAAGGATTAAGTGAAGACGTAGTAATTACTATTAATCAGGAATCTAAGGGTGCCTTACATGTACAGCCAGTTGATAACGTAGTACCAGCTACCGGGGGGCAGGCTACTTTTACCATTACGTCAAATAAAGACTGGGAGGTCGTTTCGGAAAAACAATGGGTAACTTTCGACAAGGCTGAAGGTAAAGGCACTGGTGAAATGACAATTATCAATGCTACTGTTGATGCTAACGATGCAGGTAAGAGAACTTCTGTTATTACTGTTTCATCGGGTCTGGAAAAAAGAACCTTTGAAATCCGTCAGGATGGTATTACTTTGGAGTTTGCAGAAATCACAGAAGAAGGACTTACAGTTTTTAAGGGGCATGGCATACAAGAAGCCAGACAGTTTGCTGTAGTAGCTAATATAGATTGGAATGTAGAATGTAAGGAAAACTGGGTGGAAGTAGTGAAAGTGGATGCTGAACATTTAGAGGTGAGAACTATCAAAGATAATCCGATTTTTGCGAATCGTGATGCTCAAATTAATTTGGTTCCAGTTGGTGTATCAGCTGGTGCTTTGACTATCACTCCGTTAACTATTTTTCAAGAAACTTGCTTCAATGCCGATATCATTGTTCCTGCTACTGGTGAAATTAGTGCAACAGGTACATTGACATTGACTACTACAGAAAATAGAAAATGCCGTTACTATACTAAGGCTTCTGACTATAAACTTGGTACCTATATTTGGAAGTTCTCTAAGGTATCATTTGGTGATCCGTTTTTTTTCGATATTAACTTTTATAATGAAAAAGGGGGAGCTCGTTTCGAACTTTTTTTAGGTAAAAATTTTCTAACGAATACATTGGGTACTTGGGGAAGTCACGATTGGTGGAGTGAAAACAATTTTGATATGACATTAGATGAGATGAATGCCATGAAAACTTTAAAGATTGAATTCTTAAAGAAAGAGAACGATCCAAGTAAAGTGGTATTGAAAGCTTTCTTGAATGACCGTATATTAGTATCGATAGAAAAGGATAACCCTTACCTATTCCCAGAAATGGATCATGGTAACACCATTTACTTTGGTTTTAACGGTACATGTGCAAACGCTCACATAACTATCGATTCTTTTGAAGTTATCCCTCAAGAATAATAATAAAATGATTATGAGAAATAATATGAAATTGATTAAACTGTTTCAATTCGCTATAATAGGATTCTTAGGAATTTGCAGTTCTTTCTTTATATCCTGTAGTGATGATGATGAACAAATGAAATGGGTAGATTTAAGATATAATGTTCAAGATGAATATACTTTGACTGCTATTGATCCAGAACCTGTGGTACTTCAAGTAAAATCAACTGCTCCCTGGAAGGTGTACAATCTACATGAGGGGTGGTGTACTATTAATCCAGCTACTGGTGACAATACACAAAAAATCTATAACGTAACGGTGCAATATGCAGATAACGATCAGTTAGACGACCGTGTGGATTCATTAATTATTCAAAGTGATTATTGGATTGGTAAGTGGGTAAAGATTTTGCAGAAAGGTACTGCTTTCTTGAACCTTGAAAATCATGAAGGTATTTTGTTGGATAAGGCAGCTGATGCCAGTGGTGCCTTCCTAATTAAATCCAATCAAAATTGGAGTGTTAAGGTGACTAAAGGTGACAGCTGGTTAACTCTGACTGCTGGTGCTATCGGCAAGCTGAACGGTGAAGTAAAATTCACCGCTCAAGAAAACAAAGGAGCTAAGCGTTATGCCACCATTACTGTGTATGACCGTTACGGAGTGGAAAGAGGCACAGTTGAAATTACGCAGGACGGTGTTCAGTTGGATGCGGAAACTTTACTAATTAAGACCGATTATACAGCTAAAACATATCTGTTGCATGTAGTAGCTAATACAGAATGGACAGCTGTAAAGGATGATCCAGATGTAGATTGGTACTCATTTGAAACCACAGAATTGAATGGTACTACCGACTTGAAGATCATTGTTCAGGAAAACAAGAGCAGTGCTGTAAGAAAGGCCACCTTTACTATTGAATCGAAGTCTGTTTTGGGAGTAGAATCCGTGAAGTCAACTATCGTATTGAAGCAGTCGAATAATAATACTCCAGAAGTTTATCAGTTTGATGCCGGTGAAATTGCTCGCTGGACAGTGAATGGTACTGCTCCGATAGTGGTAAATGGTAATGATGCATCATTTACAGCAAAGGGTGGCAATAGCCGTATGTTTCGTAATGGCTTTGGACCAGGACTTTATGAATTCAAGATAAATTCTTGGTCAGAAACTGCTCACTCTATCATCTTTGTTTGCTATGCGGCTAATGAAATTCGCTATCACATGAACGCTAAAAATGGTACAACTGATATGAGTACTGCTCCTTGGACTGATATTCCAAATGTCAAATTCGATGCTAGTAAGTCTCACATATTGGGGCTGGATATCGTTGTAGATGATGAAACTGACAAATTGGATATAACCTTCTTGCTTGACGGTAAAAAATTGCATACCCTAAATGATTATGTAAGTAGTGCTGAAACGGCTACTATATATGTAGGAGCAAATCAAACAGGTACTGCCATTTATGATTATTGGTCATATACAGAACCGATTAATTGGGGTGAATAATCGATATATTAAAGATACTTATGAAAAAATATTTATATTTCTTATTTTATGGGATCTGCTTGGCACTAGTGTGCCAAGCGTGTGATTCCGACGATGAAATAATTTTCCCAGTATATCCACTCAATAAGTTTGTAGTGATCAGTGCTGATGGGAAGGAATATCATGCTTATATTAATCAGCAAACGCATGATATTGAGATTTCAGGAGTGAAATACAGTAGTAGTATTGTAGCTGTGAATTATCAGCTTACTGAAGGTGCTACCATTTTTCCAGATCCTAATTCGTTGCTTAGTGACTGGCCAGCTAATATAAAATTTATTGTAACAGTAGGTAATAACATTACGGAATATACTTTCACCTTGAAGAACTGGGAAGAAGAACCGGAAACAGATTTGACTCCAGATCCTAATAAGTGGCAACTGGCCTGGGAGGAAAACTTTGACAAACCAGAAATTGATTGGACTGTTTGGTCAAAGATTCCACGCAATAAGTCAGATTGGAACAATACTATGGCTTCTTATGATGAATTATTTGAATTGAATGATGGTATCTTGACGCTGTGGGGAGTTCAAAATACCAATCACCCGGAAGACCCGTCTGCTTACCTCACAGGTGGTCTGTGGGGCTTGGATAAAAAGGCCTTTACCATGGGGAGAATTGATATTCGTGCCAAGTTTGACAGTGCTCAAGGATTCTGGCCGGCATTATGGTTGCTGCCGCAAGATGGGGATGCTCCTAATAGCGGTTATGGTGAATTGGATATTGTGGAGCATTTGAATTTTGATCCGTATGTACACATGACATTGCACTCAGAATATACTAATTTGGTGGATAAGGTGAATACCCCCAATGCAGTACAGGCTCCATTCAATGAAGGTGAATTCAACATATATGGTGTGGAAGTACATGAAGACAAAGTCGTTTATTTGGTAAATAATAAGGAAGTGTATAGTTATCCTCGTTTGTATCCAGAAATTCCGGGTCAGTTTCCATTTTATGGTCAGAAACAGTTTTACGTGATTTTGAGTGCCCAGTTAGGTGGCCAATGGGTAGGGTCAGTAACTGCTGCACATTTGCCGGCCGGTTTGTATGTAGATTGGGTGAAATGTTATGATGCGATTGAAAATGAATAATTTATCTATTTATTAAAAAGTTTTAATTATGAGAGTATTTTTGCTAATGACTATGTTGCTTGGATTGAATGTCTTTTCAGTCCAAGCAAAGGACGATGAATCTTTGATAAAGTCCTTTACATTAATAAAATGGGATGCTGTAGCACATGCTAAAATTAATGAGAAAGAATGTTTGCTTGAATTTAAACATTTACCAAGTGGCAATTTAGTAACTGGTGTTAACTACGAGTTAGCTAAAGGTGTGTCTATTTCACCGAATCCGCAAGATTTTGTGGGAAAATGGCCAAAAGAAGTTGTGTTTACCTTGAAGAAAGGAAAGAAAGAAGTTAAGTATAAAATGGTTCTTTGTGATTATGTATCAGCTAACGAATATGAGTTAGGTTCGTGGAAGTTAATTTGGAATGAGGAATTCAACGAAGAGTGGATCGATTGGACTGTTTGGAGTAAGACTCCCCGTCAGAATTCCAATTGGAATGATACCATGACCGATGATGAAGAGTTGTACGACATGAAGGATGGTAGAGTTGTGTTGTATGGTAGAGACAATATCGATAATAAAGAAGATTCTTCTCCTTATTTGACTGGTGGTTTGTGGGGGTTGAACAAGGTTGCTTTCTCATTGGGTAGAGTGGATATTTGTGCAAAATTTGATTGTGCCAAGGGTTTTTGGCCAGCTGTATGGTTGCTGCCACAAGGAAACTCTGAGCCTTATAGTGGTGGTGGTGAAATTGATATGATGGAGCACTTAAACTTTGATAACTTTGTGTATCAGACTATCCATTCACGTTATACTAATTTGGTGAATAAGGTGAATCCAAAAAATCACGTGAAGCCTTTTGTAAATATAAATGATTTTAATGTCTATTCTGTGGAAGTTCATACTGACAAGTTGGTATTTTTGATAAATAATGAAGTGACATATGAATATCCACGCATTACTCCTAAAGATCCTTCTCAGTTCCCCTTTGATCGCAACGACTATTATGTAGTATTGAGTTCACAGATTGGTGGTGAATGGGTAGGTGAAGTGGACTTGAAAGGAAAAATCGTAAAGCTCGAAGTAGATTGGGTAAGAGTATATCAACAAAAATAATTTTAGGTTAGATATATAAGATTATTAATATAGCATCAAGTTATTTTATGTTGTACTTTTTATTTCAAAATTGAAATGAAATATATAGTAGTTTTATTAATTTGTTTGATGTGGGGAGGAAGCCTTTCGGCTCAACAGAACCTTTCCGCTCTAGTTCCAATGCCGAATCACGTTGAAAAACAGAAAGGAAAAGCTTTTGTGGTGACTGATAAAACGTGGATTGTGATAAGAAATGCTTCGTTGCGTTTTGAAGCGGAAGAATTGCAACGTATGCTTGAGGTACAAATGGGCTTAAGGTTGAATATTCAGATAGGTGCTGTGAAGGGTAAACATATCTACCTGATATCTAACTCACAAAACGAGATCTTGGAACATTACCGTTTGAGGGTTAATTCTAAGAAATTGGAAATTAGTGCAGAATCTTCGAAAGGTATATTCTATGGTATTCAGACTTTAGCACAACTTTTGTTAGGCGATGCAGAAAATACCGCTCACCATCGTGTAACTCCAGTGTTAATTGAAGATAGCCCTCGTTTTGCTTTTCGTGGTTTAATGCTTGATGTAGCCCGTCATTTTCTGCCAGTTAGCGATGTGAAACGATTCATTGACCTTATGGCTAGCTTTAAGTATAACGTCTTGCAGTTACACCTTACTGATGATCAAGGGTGGCGCATTGAAATCAAGCAATACCCGCAATTAACCAAGATAGGTGCTTTTCGCAACAAAAAAGGTAGTGATCAAGGTCCAGATAACGGTTATTATACTCAGGAACAATTGAAAGATTTAATAGCCTATGCAGCACAACGGCATGTGGAAATTATTCCAGAACTTGATATTCCTGGTCATACGGCTGCGGTACTAGCAGTATTTCCTGAAATGCTTTGTCAGTCTTTAAATACTGTACCAGTGCAGATCGGCAAGACTACTGATGTGATGATGTGTGCTAGTAACGAGCATTGTTATAAAATATATCAAAATATTTTAACGGAAGTGGCTGGTTTATTTCCTTCGCGAAGCATCCACTTGGGTGGCGATGAAGCTGTAATTGAAAAGAATTGGGGAAAATGTTCCTCTTGTCAAGTCTTAAAAGAAAAATTAGGGTATCAGAAATCAAGTGATTTGATGAACTATTTCTTTGGTAAGATTTTGTCTATAGTACGTAAACTCAAAAAAGAGCCCATTTTGTGGTGTGAGTTGAATAACATTTGGATGCCGGCCGATTCCTACTTATTTAATTATCCAAAAGATGTGACGTTAGTAAGTTGGCGTGCTGGTCTGACTCCTCTGTGTCAAGAACTGACCCAAAAGAATGGTAACTCGCTGATTATGGCTCCCGGTGAATACGCTTACTTGGACTATCCACAATATAAGAACGATTTACCTGAATACAACAATTGGGGTATGCCTATCACAACTTTAGAAAAAACCTATCAATTTGATCCAGCCTATGGAGATGAATTTAGTGAAAAACATATTCGAGGAGTATTGGGTACTCTGTGGTCAGAAGCTATTAAAGATTTCAATAGGGTTACATATATGACCTATCCGCGTGGATTGGCATTGGCTGAAGCTGGCTGGACACAGATGGAACATCGTACATGGAGCTCTTTTAAACAACGTATCTGTCCAAATCTTTATAAAATGATGAAAGACGGTATCAGTTTCCGTGTACCATTTGAAATTTTCAGAAAGTAAATTATCTGTTCTTTAAAACTTATGGCATTTCTAAATATTAGAGAGCATAAAAACTCAATTTTAACCTAAAAAGAGCTTTTGATTTGAAATTTGAATATCCTTGAAGACAAAAAGAAGGGAGATGTTAAAACAAGAATGATGGTCCCGAAAGGTTACAGATAGTAATTATAACACTTAAAAGGGGCGTATCAAGCTCTGTATTGGTGCAACCTTCCGCGATAGCGTATTGTAATCTGCCTGTAGTAAATCTAACTTTACCATATAATTTTTATGATATGGAAAAAGTAGAATACTACAGGCAGATTTTTTTCTGCTTTTAAAGAATTATGTGCTACAGGTCAACAATCCTGTTCCTTCAGAGAGTATTGTTTGGAACATAAAGTCAGCTGTAGCAAGATGTATCAGATAGTTAGGAAGGAGTTTCCAAACCTGAGTTCCATTCCCGGTTATAGAAACTTACCTATTTGGGGGTTCTTTAGTCTAAGGTTTATGAAGAATACAAAAATCTTTGTTTCCAAGGCAAGCAACCTTGCAGTTTTACAGAATATTGTGGAAACTATGGTATTACCTAGCAAAAAATGAATAAGTATTTATGGCGTAATAAACTCACTGTTATAGGGTTGCCAGGTTATACAGATCCCCGTTGTGGTCGGCAGACTAAATCACGATATAAGGGGATTCCTTTCGAAGATGTGATATTTGAAGAAGCGGGATTCCTTCCTGCCGGAAGCAATAATGTGATTACCATCAGGGTAGACGGTCACGTGGAGGTCAGTTTGCCTGCTGATACAGACTTATCTGAAATTACGAAGATCTGCAACATGAGAAAGGAGGCAGATCATGTGGGGACTTGATTCATGTTTACATCTGTGAGTGTGCCAGAATCCGGTTTCCATGCGCTATGGCATCCGCTGTCTGACCCAGATGATATGGTCTTGGAAAGGACATTCTCCGGCTTCGGGAGATGTGTATGTGTTTTTCTCACGCGACCGTAAGACCATGAAGGCGCTCAAATAGGATGGCGACGTTTTTTTGATGTACACCAAAAGGCTCTCACAAGGACGTTTCCACGAGGTCTTGAGAAACGGTGATAGCAGTGTCCGCAGGCTTCAGTGGAACGACTTTTACTTGCTGATGAGAGGGCTCACACCTGTAAAGTAACGGTTGAGGATCGCTTTAAAACGGCTGTAAAACAGCATATACAATGTTGATAACCAAATAATTAAATTCTTAAAAAGTTGTGAGTATCATTCCTTTTTCGTAACTTTAATGGATGAACTGATAGAACTTTTGCAATGCCAGAATGACTTCCTCCAGGGTAAACAGAAGGAAGCTCTTACATCTGTCCGTTCACTGCCTCGGCTAATGAGAAACTGACTGCCACGGTTGAGGAATTGAGAAGACAGATAGCCTCTCTGGAGGATACACTCAAAGGTAAAAGCATTGAACTCAGCAAGGAAAAAACTGCCCGTCAGGATATACACCGTCTTCAGGAATCTCCTTCAGAAAGATAGGTTAAGCAGGTAATATCCAAGCCTAATGCTCCTGAACAGAAAAAAGAAAAGAGACATACAAACAATGGGGCAAAGAAAAAGACACATCCTGAATGTGAGATTGAAACCGTTAAGGTAGAACCTGACAGTCCGAAGTTCAAACCGGAACTGGCTAGATATATGTGTACATGCGATGTCGTACGTTACTCAATGGTACCCATGCACTTCATCAAGACAATATATAAGGTCAAGAAGTATGTTCAGAACGGCACAATCTTCAAAGGTTCGGTTCCTGCAAATCCACTTTTGAACTCACAATACACATCCTCTTTTATCGCAGGTCTGGCTGAGTTACGCTATCTGCACGAATACCTATGCGACATTATAGACCGTTGTACCGCATGGCCTCCCAATACCTCGATAGAAAAATATCGTGATTTACTTCTAGACAAATGGAAGCAGACACAAAAATAGCCGCCTTAAAATCTGGACGGCTATCTTTTCTATAGCTTATACGCTATCGCGGAAGGTTGTACTTGTATTGAGTAATGATACGACTCTTTCTTTAGTCTTTTAGGATACTCAAATTTCATATTATAAGTTTATAATAAAAAAAACTGAGTTTTGACATATATTTTAGGCCTTCTTGTTGCAAACTGAAACTTCGCAGAATGGGCGTTTTGACCTCTTTTTTATAACTTGGATCTTTCAGGTAGAATCAGTTTTATTTTCTTCCGTACTCCACTGCCATAACGGTATTCCTCCAATTGTTTCTGGCATAATGAAGATTCAGTAAAACCGGATTGAGTGATTAGCCGTTCTCTACCTTCAAGGACCCAGTTCATGATTCCGGGTAACTCTGTAGAAACAATCTTCTCAGCCAGTTTCGGATCCACTTCCGATTTGGGTATCTGGACTTTGAAGGGAACGATAAGAAACCTCCTGAAATATCCGTTCGATTTGTCGTTGGTCCTTGGAAGCTCGTTCAGACAGAAAAGCATCTTTGGTAGTATTATCATTCATATACAAAATACTCAAGAATTGATTTATAGAGAAAGCCTTGGATATATCGGATGAAGGAACCAAGATAGTGATGTTTCTGAAACCTACATTTCTGGAAGGTAAAAGACGTGAATCATTTTTTCAAGCCAATCCACCGCTAAAAATCCACGTCTTTTCTTTCCGCGCTTCTGTTGCCAAGGATGGAGACTTTACAAGTATCCAGGTCAATGGAAATGCAATCGCCTATGCCTGGTTTGTATGGGAAAAGGGTTATAAGGGAGAAACTGTAGTGGATTGGATCAACTGAACTAAACGAATAAGTAATAGGGAATGGTGGATAGTTCATATTTTATTAAAGTCGTTATACTGAAAAAAGGTATGGCGGTTTTCTTTTCTTCAAATGAATTACTTTCCTTATTTTTGTGAAAAGATAAAAATCTAAATTATGACAACGAATGAATTACAAAAGGCTATAGAATTGCAATATCAGAGTAAAGGCATTGCAAAATGTAGATATAACGCCCTAAATAAGGTGTTCACTTTTCTAAAAGATTACAACTCCAAAGAGAATGCTGTTTTTCTGAATAAAAGTAAGGAAGAACTAAAGGCTGATTATGCTCAATATTGGAATAAGAAACTTAATGGTGCAGAAAACCAAGCAATCAATGACATCTATAAATATATTAGTACTAAATCCAATTTCATTACTATAAAGAAGGCGGCAAACAAAGAAGTTAAAATGAAGAATGATAAACCGAAGAGCACTCCTCTATCTGATCATAAAATAGGATTATCTGCATGGGTAGGAGATTCACCTAAAGTATTAATTTTAGGGACTATGCCGGGAGACAATTCTTTAAGAGAACAGGCATATTATTGTGATACAGCCCATAATTCGTTTTGGAAGATTATGTATTCACTCTTTGAGGAAAAGGATGATATGATGTCCAACCGTGATTTCATCACTTCCCATAATATAGCTTTGTGGGATTGTGTACAGAGTGGAATAAGAAAAGGAAGTACGGATAATGGGTATGATATTAATTCTCTTATTCCTAATGACATACAATCTTTTTTGAAGGAACATCCGAGTATAAAAACAATAGTTCTGAATGGCAAAGGAAAAGGGAGCAAAAAACATCCTTCAACAACTTTCCTTTTCAAACGTTTTTTCTCCACAATAGACTTTGATGGAAAGATTGTATTACTTTCTTCAACATCCAATACCTGTAGCCTTACTTCTGAAGAGAAGTTGGAAGAATGGTCAGTAATCTCAGAATTTGTCAAATAAATATCATCTACATAAAAATAAGGGAGACCGAATGTTTGCATTATTCAGTCTCCTCTTTTTATTGGCTATTTCTTTCTTGATTTATATTTCCTACGTTCACATCCGAAAGTATTATGAGAGTAGGCATATTCAATTATTTCAGTAATATCAAAATCCGGAATAAGCTCTTCGATGAATGATTTGGCCCTATCTTTCTCAACTCCTGCCTTACATAGAACTCCAGCATAAGACATCGCAGTATTGTTTCTTCCGTTAGCTAAAGATTTTCCGGTCCAGATACTTCCAAGGATACGAATTATACTATCATCGGAAACAACTTCTCTGATTAGTCTGTTTAGGAAATTGGCTACATAAGAACCATCCTCCATCAGTATTTCATTTCCGGCTTCATCCCTTATTATGGTTTCTGTAACAGTTTCGGGTATAACTGGTTCAGAGGTGGAAGGAACAAAATGAAAAGGCTCAGGATTAGGATTTTTCCATAGGTTCGGATCATAACTCAGAAAATTACCTCTGGCCAAATCCGTTGTACTCTTATCTATCTCAGGGCAATCAAACAACTTCAAGAGCTGATTATACAAGTCATAATGGTAAAGCGGCTCATAATTGTCATGGAGGATAATCGCTTTATACCCCTTACCGCTTGGAGTGATATAATAGGCATAGACACATTGGAAGCTTTGTAACCATTTTCCGAATCCATCCATCTTCTCCGGCTGAATATGGTCGAAATCCAGAGCGGTGAATGAAGAATAGTGAATCAAATCGCTTCTGTTCTTCGTCTTGAAAGTTCCGTTCCATGTTACAGCCGGAAGTTTCATCTTGGCTTTCTCTTTTTCTTCCTTGGTTTTGGCTTTCCTTACCGCATCAACTTTCCCGGCTACATGATAATAGCTGCCGGTCTTGATTATATCCAGCACCTTGTCTATATCATATTCTTCAGGGTGATTGATGTCTGTAATTCTATTGAAAAGTGATATTTTTGTTCTGAAGTGTGATGTTACCTTGAAAGTCGCTATCAATTTACCTTTCATCCTAACAGTCCTATCCTCGCAGGTCAGATATTCGGATATATCAGAAGCACTTGGTTTTCCTGCTATATTCAGCTCCTTATAGATACCTTGAAGTAAATCCTTGACTTCTGATTTGGTATAAGTCTTGTCTGTCTTCAAAGCATCTATTAGTTTCACTGCTATCTGATCCTTGGGTAGCTTGTCAAAAGGAGTAGGTTCGATAGCTTGTCTGATATAGTCTTCCCTCCAACATAACGCTTCAAATCCTTCTTTTCCAAGAGCGTCATGATATTTCTTATATTTGCCCTCTATGAAAGTACAATCCTCCAAGAGTTCAGGGAAATTATCATATAGGTCACAATACAGTCTGGCTTTTCTAGGGAACTGATTATCCAGATTCCACTCCTTGAAAATCCGCTGTACTTCAGGATCATCACTTCCTGAGGATTTTGTAACGACAGCACCAACCCTTAAAGCACGGTACATGGAAAAATCATTGTTATAGATCCGGTTTGTAACTTCCCATGCTCTTCTTTCAGATATTTCAAGGATTTCATTCTCAACAATTCTGACATTATTATCCGCATCCTTGATAATACAGCAATAGTGTTCCTTATGTCCCTGTTGCCTGATTGTATTTTCCATCATCTGCAATTGTTCATCCTTGTTCGGAACCGCATTAAAATTATCAATCTGCTTCTTTGTCTTATCCTTCTTCTCCTTGATTGAGTTCTCCAGTTCCTCTTCCGTAACCTTTGATTTTCGGGTATTAAAGTAAAGAGTGGCTGTATTACGGAACGGATTTGTATCAAGCCTCTGTCTACCTATTATCTGTTGTAAATCCACTGAAACATCCACGGTCATGCTTTTCACCAGCGGATTGGCAAAGATATAGGAATAGGCGTTGGTGGAATAGAAATCAGCACCTATATATACGGTGGAAGTACAGAAGGTGAACATCTTATGCGGTTCTCCCTTACCCGGAATATCACCGATCATAAACTTTTCTCCCACCTCCCTGGATAATTCATTCAGTTTCTTGATGTTTTCTGATTTGGAAGAGCAGATTATGTTTACCTCGTCTGCTTTCAGGGAGTTTTTCTTTATGATATTCTTAATAATGGAAACGTCATTGATATAGAAAACAGCTTCCTTCGCTACAAATTCCTTACCATCCACGACAGTACTATTTCCTTTTCCTTCCCTGTATTTGCCAATCAGCTCACTACATAGTTTGAAGACAGACTTCTTGGATTTTATAACCTCCACTTTCGGAATCTGCATCATACTTTCAGGCCACAGAAGTTCATAGAAAGTCATATCCTTGAATTGCCGGGTCATATCAAGATAAGATTCTAGGAAAGGTGTGGCTGAAAGATAGACCACAGTATTGAAAGCTCCCAGGATCTGCCCAAATTCGTATTCTGTTGTAGGCTTGAACTGGCAATCATAGAACATGGCTTGAAATTCATCCACTACCACAGTCCATTTATCCAGGTTTTCTTCATCAGCTACCAGAACTTCCTTAATCTTCCTGAGTGAGTCGTATGTGGTAAGGATCTTTTTCCCACCTGATTTTATATATTTCCCCAGTTCATCGTTAAAAGCAAAGATATCCTTTTCCGAATAAGACTTGCTCTCAAAATACTTCTCACGGTTTCCCTGATAACGGTAGAGATGGAGGTTGTCGGAGAGATGCTGTGAATACTTGTTATAGAGGAGCTGTTTTCTGGGACTGGCCAATATCACTTTCCTGTCTGAACCGATATAGGCTTCAGTAGCTCCACAACCACAAATCCTTTTATTCAGGATATAGTGTTGGTTCATAGGCAGAAGGTTCCATAACTCCTTCCATTCTGACAGATACTTTATTCCGTCAGGTACATTTAATGTTATCTTTTTCATTATCTGGAATTAAAAGTTTATGTTGGGGTTGGTCAGAGACAGAAGTAGATACGAAGTATGAGTATGGTACATAACCCGAAGGGATGTTATAAAAAAACTACAAAAACGTTATTCTTTAAGCATTTGTACCTCATTTGCACACTTTTTTATAACACTTTGTCTTACAGTTATGTATTACATTCCACTACGTTCCATACTCTTGTCTCCGACCAACCCTGATTATTCATTTATTGATTGTCAGGTAACTTGAAATTGGGATTATTCCAGTTTAGTTCTTTGGTCAGCTTATCTATATCCTCCTTCTTCCTTTTCATATACTCTTGATATTCAGGACTGCTTTCTTCCACCCATTTAAGATTTAAGGCATGAAAATCCTTGTAATCCATGTTCTTATGAAGTACCCTTGGCCTTTTCATTGTAGATTTATCCCCATCTACATATTCTGCCGCAGCCATCAGATCATCAACATCCGCAGTCTTATCTTCATAGTTTCCCCACTTATTCTTTCGCCTATAGGAAACATAGGGATGCTCTATTGCCTTCATCGAATCTGTGTCGCTGTCTCCGATTTCTTTCACAATAGGTAATGCTTTTTTCTTATCAAGTATTGTTCCATCAACTTTCACTTCCAAACCGTTATCTAATTTACGTTTGGTGGCTGTTGGTTTATACTTCCTGACCTCTTTCCATTCAAGATTATTGGCTTGACAGTTTCCTAAGTCGCCATCTTTATGAATCAGAATATATTTCTTTCCGTCTTTAGGCATGGGGTTATAAGCATCGGCAACTAATTCATCCAACGGAACATTCTTAGGTTTGACATTCAGAAATTTGGATCCGTCAGCATTGGTGTGAATCTGTAGAAATCGGTTCCAGTCAGTTGTATTATACTCTTTATAAACACGAGTGCCGGCCCAATTTACTCGAATACCGTATTTCTTGCTAATTCTCAATGTTACGTCACTCACTACTATATCAAGTGCTATTTTTTTATTACTCTTTGCCATTTTTCTTATTGGTTTTAATGATTAATATTATGTTTCTCTCTTCTCTCAGGTAGTTGACTAAAGCATTATAGGCTTCAGTTCGTCGTCGTTTTCTTGGAATTACAGCAAGAAGTTCACTCAATGTGACTTCAATGTTGAGGCCGGAAATGAAATGTTCCTCACCGATATACTTTACCAGTGCTTCGACATCATCTTTGAATTTTTCCGGTGTGATACTTACTTTCTGGACGATAACATCAGGAGCAGTATTTTCCTGACGATCCAATGAAGATTCTGAACCTCCAATGGATATATTTTTTATTTTTAAAATCATTTTCAGGAGTAAGGATTAGAGGGTTACGGAAGAGCGTTTTAGCGGTTTGGAGCGGATTATGGCTCTGTTCTTATTATATGAAAATAGAAACAGGCATCAGGATAAAAGACACCTGCTTCTATTTTTATTCAGGTTGCTTTATTGGAACATATTATAGTCACTTGACACAAAATTAGCTTGTAATGTAGCTCTGTCCACCCCAAGCAGTTTCACCAGTGAGTCTTTAAGGTAAATCTTCACTGAGTTGGGTAACAGCTGCAATTCTGACAGGAACTGTTTGGCTTCAAGAAAGTTGTAATTTATTCCTTTACCGGACATTAAGCCAATCTTATAAAGGTTACAGAACGGGAAACTGGCTTTTATCATCGACATGGAGGACTGAAAATCCACAATTGGCTCAATACTTGCAAAGGTCTTGTAACCCAGTTTGTTCAGCTCTTTCATTGCTTGGATGCGTTCCCCATTGGAAGAAGCACCAGGTTCCAACTCATCGTGTCCTGTCAAAGTAAATCCGAAAGCCAAATGTTTCAGATACAGTTCCACATTGAAATTGCCATAGCTGACAAGCAACCCGAAAAACTTGTCAATGAAATCAGCCCGCTTGGTCAGCAGCTTTACATTCACACCGTTTTCCACACATATTTTTACTGCCTGTGCTGTCAGTCCCATTGTTTCCGGAAGCAAAGGATCGGTAGTGAAACTAAAGAACAATCCGCTTATATGCAATTCTGCCAGATTCTCAAAAAACTCCTTTCTAAAGATATCGATAGCGTTCTGTTCATCTTTAAAGGCTTTTTTCAAATTGGGAACCAAACTCCAAGTACCAGATTTCAGGAAGTCTGGACAAAAGCAATATTCACAGTCGTTCAAACAACCGACATAAAAATTACATCCCCATGTACCGTATTCTCCGGCTTTACCGGCAGGCTGATAAATAGCCTTGCCATTTTTTCTTTTTTGCTTTTTCATTTCTATTATAAATTTATTAATGAGAGGGAGAATACAAGATTCTCCCCGTTAATTTGTTTTCTTACTTTACCACCCACTGTTCCAGATAAGATCAAAAAGATCGTCTTCACTCAAAGAATCGTCAGAGTATTTTACAGCATCAGTGAATTCATTGAAAACATAGAATTTGCAGTACTTATATCCGAAAGCTAATCCTTCGGAAAACAACCACCTCACTTCCCCTGAACATTCTGAAATATAACCATTCAAGGCTGCATCAACGAAGAAGAGATTCTTTCCAAATTTCGTAGCATCCGAAAAACATTCAAAAAACAGCCTGGTAAAGAATGCAAGGTGTGGTTCATCGGTGTTATTTGGATTAATAATACCCATAGTCATGTCATCACCGCCATTTTCAAGAACAAATTCTTTTGTTAGGGAAATCGCTAAATTTTCTTTCATTTCCGGCCAAAACATACCGACATAGGCTATATAACCATCCCCCAAGTCGAAAGAAGGAAAAGCGTGACAATGTGAACCTATATCTAAATGGTCAGCATTCGAATAGTCCTGATATAAAAGAGTGTTTTTCTTGATTGCCTGACCGATTTTACTCATAAGATAATTCAAATTACCGTTATATTCTTTTGTCACCTCACACAAGCAACCATATTCCTGCTTGCTGGGAATTGGGGATATATTTGCTGTAAATAAGTTATTGCCATCAAAATTAGACTTTACCATAATACTCTTGTTTTAAGGTTTGCTTATTGTTATCCTTTTGTCTTCAAGCCCTTTACCTTCCATGCCAAGGATATTCAGAGGCATAGAAAGGGCTGTAATAGAAATTTTTATGTTTTCCATTATCTACAATTTTAATTAAGTTTTTCCTTGTTTCCTTTGAATCCACAGACCGTTTCCAATTTCATAACCTCTCTTTGGAAACCATGATGAAAACGGTCTTGTGGAAAGTGGATATCTTCCGGTTCGCCTAGTCTGTTGAAATCACCAGGTTACCGGAAATATCATGCAGTTCGATACTATGTCCCAGCTCCTTCTCGATATGTTGTTTCAATATTTTAGGGTCGACAATCGGTGAGTCGGCATGGAATCTGATATTTTCCCGACATCCCCTGAAAGCATTTGCCGCAATACTACCGATACAAAGTGGAATATGAATATCAGTCAGCGATATGCATCCTTCAAATGCTGCCTCACCGATATCCGGATCTATGGGAAGGGTAACTTCCTTCAGGTTTATACATCCCTTGAACATGTTTGCCGGTACTGTATCCGTATAATCCGGAAGTATCACCCTTTTAACGTGCCGGTTCATATAAAAGTCACCGGGAAACAAGCCCGTCCCACTTTTCGACAAGTCAATCTCTGCTTTCTTGCAATACATCCAATTCGGGAATGTATTTCTGTTTTCTTTTAAATGTTTCATAATCATTTTTTTATCTTGCTTGGAATTATTGTCAATGGGAGGGAGAATCTGGTATTCTCCCTCTGTTGGTTGAAAATCACCATTCTGTGTTCCAAAGACGATTATCAAGTTCTTTTTTCATGTCATCCGTCAATTCTTCTCCTTGATATTTGATTTGATCTGTAAATCTGTCAAATACGTAGAATTTACAGTATTTATATCCGAAAGCTAATCCTTCGGAAAACAACCATCTCACTTCTCCGGAGCATTTTGAAATATAACCGTTACAAGAGAGAATACTAAAGAAGAGGTCCTCTCCGTATTTGGTAGAATCCGAAAAACATTCAAGAAACGGCCTGGTAAAGAATGCAAGTTGGAATTCATCGGCGTTATCCGGATGAATCAATCCTATAGTCATGTCATCACCGCCATCTTCAAGAACAAATTCTTTTGTCAGGGAAACAATTATTCCCATTTCCACCCTATACTTATAGATATAGACTGTATAGCCATCTCCCCAGTCGAAAGCATAGAAATCGTCACAATGTGAATCCATATCTGAATGGTCGGTATCAGAATGCTCCTGGTACAAAAGAGTATTTTTCTTGATTATCCGATCTATTGTATCCATAATATGATCCCAATTACTGACAAATTCTTCCACTACTTCACCCAGGCAACTATATTCTTTCCGGCCGGGGATAGGTAAACTATCAGCTTCGAAAATATTATTACTATTTAAATCCGAAGACGGTTTGTTGTTTTCAAAGTATAATCTCAACATGATATTCTTTTTTTATGTTATTTACTGCTATCCTTTTGTTTTCAAAGCCTTTACATTCTACACCAAGGATATTTTAAGCATAGAAGGGGCTGTAATGGGAATTTTTAGTCTTTCCATTATACTGATTTTTAGTAAGTTTAAGTTGGTAGAAAGCAAGCAGGCGCCTATACTCGCTTCTTTAGGATTGTGAAATATTACTCGTTCACCAGTTTATTTCGTCCACTTCAAAATACTCCTGGAACTCAGCGTCACCACTAAAATGAAATTGCCCGCGAATCATTTCATTCAAAATGTCGGTGTCTACAAGCTCTGTTCCCTTCTCATCCTCATGGAACTTCATATATTCATACAGACCTTGTTTACCGAGAGTGACACGAGTTACCATATCATGTTCATTGACGTAAACCTCATATTCACCAGAATATTCAATGTCTCCATTTATCCTATCAAACGCAAGTTCATAATAAGATATGTCCCTTTGTTTAGGTAATGTCTGTCCGGCTTCAAGAGTAAAGTACAAGCACTCCTCATCATTGTAATCCTTTAAATCTACAATCTTGCTTAATACACCATTCTCAGCCTTCAAGACCAATAATGTCTTGCTTTTTTTCAATTGGGGCAATGTTCTGCTTGTACGACCTTCTAGTTCAGCCGTACATTTACTTAAATGAATTTTAATTCTACTCATAATGAAAAAGTTTTATTAATGTTCTTCTTAAAATACTCAAATCCAACAATTGTCGTTACTGCTTGTATTACTGTAGCAGCAAACCAAAATTTAAATACTGTTCTCGGTTTCATAATTCTATTTTTAATGCATTACTGTTACTATCAGGCATAACCCTTCTCTGAGGGTTGACACCATTATTAATACTCTCCACTTCCGTTGCGTGAACGGTTGCCTGCTCTGTCTGTGTAGCCATAGCATTTTTTTAATTAGAATTCATAATAATCAATTTTTATTGTTATACTTCGGTTGATTGTATTTCCCCTTTTGGTTGCTCACCCGTAAAAGATCCAGTACACCATATACATCAAAGAATACGGATTTCCCATCTTGAAACGTTACGGTGTCAAGCAACCCTTTGGCTTTCCATCTGCTGACTGTACTCAATGAAACTTTTAAGATCGCAGCCAAAGATTTTAACCCTGTAACAAATCTTGGCAGCCCTAAATAATCACGGTCATCCTCTTCTTTGTCACTACATGTTAACTTACACTTTTGAAGAAAATTTTCTAAATTTTCATCGGTTAGAAGTACTGCTTTTCCTGATAGGAGTTCTTGAATTAATTTTATACTCTTTTCGTTCATATCTGTTATGATTTTGCTGCAAAAGTAAAAAAAAGACCTATACCCTACAAAGTATAAGCCTTTAATATTCAACAAATTAGAAGTTGTTTTTTCTCGTTCTAATTTTGTTCTAATTTATGTGGATTTCGTTCTGTTTTTGGAAATGGAGTTCTAATTTTCTTTTGTTGTTATAGTCATTGCCCGTTTAATACATTCATCTATTAGTTCTTTATTCTTTTTATCTGCATCATTTAGCGGATTCGGCTCATTTAAATTAGAGTATGATGTGGATGATTTAAACTGTATCTTTTTCCCTTTACTTATTACTGTGAAAGTATTTGCCACAATTTGCCAACTTCCGTCTTTTAATTTAGCTCTTTTTGTGTATAGTGTTGTTATGAAATATTTCAAACTATACCGTGATCCTTTCCAATTGATAAACTGGTCTTTAATAAGTTTTTTCCCTTTTCCACCCAAAAAATATGAGAGATACTCTTGTTCGTCTATTTCTATTAGGCCTGTTTTATCGTTAGTAGTACTTGCTAATAATTTTGATAGAAACGTTATTCGTTCGTCAGTAAAGTTGTCTGGCTTTTCAAGGTGTCTGATAGCATCTGTATCAGTATTATTTTCCATATTATCCCCTGTTTCTTGTAATTTAGGATTTCTTTTCAGGCACTCAATCTGCTTAGATTCGCCAATACCTTTTTGGGAACAATAGATTGCATACCTATCTTGTATATACTGTTTGAGTTTTATCCCTTTCTCTATTGCAAAAAGTCGAAGAAAAGCATTGCTTTCACGTGAGTTTGGCTCCTTGTGAAGAATAGTGAAAAATATATTCGCATATCCTCCTTCAAAAAGACCGTAATACCAATAGTAAAGCATTGAAACGATTTGCCGTTTCAAATGATTGTTCAAAATTAGGATCTTATTTGTACCAAAAACATTGTCCTCCAATATATCAGGACATTGGTGCGGTTTTATGTATAGAGACAACCATAACCTTTCTTCAAAGAATTTGATACCGTGTATTATGCTTTTCCACTCCTGATAGTTAAGACAAACATCTGTTATCCGGAAAAAGTCATTGAAGAAATTCTCTATCCTCTTTAAGTTATTTTCCGGTTCGGCGGGGAAATCGAAATAAGACCTGAAAAAATCTTCATCCGGCTGAGTATGTATCATTTGGGATTTTATTTCTTTTTTTGCTTTAGAAAGTAATGATGCTTTTTCTATCGCCTGTTTTAGAATCCTGACATAAACAAGCAATCGCTCATTTGTAAATCCTTTCCATTGGCTTACGGAAGAAAACGTGTGGCAATATTCAAAAAATAGCAAAGCTTCATATTGTTTTTGGGATATTTCATTCTTATTATTCTGCAACTCTATAATAATAGTAGTTATGTTTTTGAGTAGTTTCTTATTCAACATTTTCAAAGAGGAAGCCTCTAAATATTTTTGGATTAAGTTATTAAGAAAGACTTGTTTGTCATAATCCGAATTGTTTTCCTGATTTACTTTGAAAGAGCCAAATATGCCTTTTTCATTTAATTGCTTAAATTTACTATCAAGGAAATCCGGAGTGATTGTTTTTTGCAACCATTTAAGTAGAAAAAGAGCAAAACATTCTTCGGATGTTTTTGGAACATCTTGAGAAGCGACTTTTGATTGTAGCGAATCTAAGATTGCAAATTCTTTTGCTATCAGATTATTTAAATAGGGTATTTTTCTTGATATACGTTTAACCATAACTATAAAAATTAGAACAGCACCCGAAAATCCCTCTGATGCTGCCCCAAATATAATAAATCCTTTTGTTAAGCTATAGTCTTCACATACTCAAAAAGTTGTTTTAGCTGTTCCGAAGTCATTTTTTCCATACTTTCTATGATCCCTGACTTATATTGATGTGTATTCCATTTCTCCATCTGCATCTTCTGTGTCTCATCAGCCACCTCGATATAAGGCTTCATGCTTTCGTAATCGGAATGACCGGTACAACTCATTACTACGCTAGCTGGAATACCAAGAGCAAGTGAGCAACAGACGAATGTTCTTCTTGCATCATGACAACTGATTTGTTCCCAAAACTTATAGGTATCTTCATGCCTGATATTACCCTTGAAATAAACCTGGGATATTTCACGATCCAGTCCGGCAAGTTTGGCTGCTTCTTTCAAGTAGTCATTTAATTTTTGATTGCTTGGAACAGGAAATATGGTATCACCTTTGTACCAGGAGTATTTTTCAATGATCTTCATGGCATGTTCATTCAGAGCGATATGCAGTTTGTCATCGGTCTTTTCAGTACAGAAATCCAAGTATCCATCCACTAGGTTGACTGGTTTGAGTGCGGCCAGATCCGAATATCTGAGTGAGGTGAAGGCCATGAAGCAAAACATGTCCCTGGCTTTTGACAAGTGTTCCTTCTCTTTGGGATATTCATAGTGGAAGAAATACATCAGTTCCTTATATTTTAAAAAGGTAACAGCTTTCGGTATAACTTTTAACTTAGGCTTGAACTCCAGTACACCGGGTTGTATCACATAGCCATTTCTGGAAACCCAACGGAGAAATGATTTTAGCATTTTAAATTGTTTTACAATGGTGCGATTACAATAATTGTTTTTAATGTACCAGTTCATTAGCTGAACCATTTTATCCTTATTCAGCGTGTCCAGTTCTATTTTAGGATCATAGCCTGTTAATTGATGCCACATTTGTTCATATTTATATTGTGCATTTTGACTCCAATTTCCTTCTTGTGGGCGAAGTCGTAAAAAATCAGAAAATATATCTTTTAATGTTTTGTTTTCATCTTCTTGTATAACTTCTACTTCTTTTGTTCTTCCTAATTTCTCATTCACCAACTCTTTCAGGTCAGTTGTCGTTGGTATTTTGGAATGAAGATCATATTTAGCAAACACTTCTTCGATGCAGACCAGGAAACTACGGATTGCATTGTTAATCTCACGGGCATAAACAATCTTCCCACCGATTTTATGGGTCGTATTACTTTTTACCAATTGTTTGTCACTATCCCATTTTAGAGGATCAATTGTATAACCGATAGAGAAACCGACCTCATTCTTCTTACTGTTCCATCTTACCCGGATCATTACCTGCCCATTCTTCATAACATAGGCTCTTGTACTAAAATTTGTCTTTTTCATACGTTTTACTTAATTTACTGCGAATCTAAAGAGAAGATTTTAAAGGGAAAATAGGCTGACATCACGTGAATATGCATGATAGTAGAAACTAGTTTTCCTTGTTCTATCCACTTAATTTCAAGAGCGAAGATACGAAGACTGATTAGGGGGAGTAACCTCCTTTAACTACTCCCCCGATTTCTAAGAGTATATGATATTGGTTGAAGTTATAAAGTAGATGATATCCTGTTATAATGTTGATTATTAGTGTTTTGTGATTTCTTTAAGAATCAGATAATATCATTCAGAGACTCCCTCCAGCTCCACAAACTAAGAGTGATTCGTCCTTGGGTTTTCATAATCCAAGGACGAATTCTTTTTTAGAAGAGTAATGTATGTAGCTTACTCATGTTTCTTTTCTGATTTTTGTAGAATACATTTTCTCTCTTTTTCTAAAGATATTCTTGTTTTTCACGTAAAGACACTTGTTTAAAGATGAATGCTATTTTATTGTTTAATGACTAATTCTATTACATAATCTATGTCATCAGGTACTTGAGGCAGTTTTATAAATATGCCGTCTTTCTCCTGTTTGAAAGAAAGTGGAGTTTTGGAAATGAACTGTATTGCTTTCTTTACTTTTGCCTTCAGAGGTATATAAAGTGCATCATCCTGCAAATCTAGTATATGGATGAATAAACGGTCACCTTTGCGAGTTGATACCCCCCATGTATGAGGAACTACATCACCACCACGGGTTCCATAAATCGTTTCTCCATATTGATTCATCCATTTACCCACCTGTTTTAGATGCTCTACAGCTGTAGCTGGTAATTCTCCGTTGGGTTGAGGTCCAATATTCATTAGCAAATTTGCATTTTTTCCAGCTGCCTTAACCAAATAGTGTATCAATTCTTTAGGGGATTTGTAATTTTGGTCTTCAATTCTGTAGCCCCACATTCCGTTCATTGTTTCACAAGTTTCTAAAGGGAGTTCACTTATTCCTTGTCCTGCTGAAAAACCGGCTTTGTTTTCACCGGGCAAATCACGTTCGAACATTTGGAAATCTTCTCCTGCATAAGGAGTTCGGTGATGATTGTTACCTATTAGACAGGATGGTTGCAGTTTATGAATTAATGCGTATTGTTCTTCCAGTTGCCAATTGAAGTTGGTAGGTTGATCCCAAATACCATCAAACCAAATGGCACCGACAGGACCATAGTTAGTCAAAAGTTCGGTCAGCTGTTTATTCATAAACTTGTAGTAACTTGCCCAGTTTCCATGTCCTTTGGGACGTCCTGTTCCATGTCCGGTGTTTCCTTCCGGATAGTCGTCACGAAACCAATCCAAATGCGAATAATAAAAATGGAGTTTGATGCCTTGTTTTTGACATTCTTCTGCCAGTTCTTTTAGTATGTCTCGTTTGAAAGGGGTGGCATCTACGATATTAAAATCGGATTCTTTTGTATCAAACATTGAGAAACTGTCATGGTGTCTACTGGTAATACAGATATATTTGGCTCCGGAGGTTTTGATGGCGGAAACCCATTCGGCAGCATTGAAGCGCGAAGGATAGAATCCGGATGCCAGTTTGGCGTATTCATTACGGTTGATGTTGTGAGTGTTCATATACCATTCTCCTTGGGCGGTCATACTGTAAATGCCCCAATGAAGGAATATACCGAATTTATTATCTTGAAATTCCTGCCGTGCTTTTATATTTTCAGGAGTAGGTGTATAAATTTGATTGGAGGTTTGTGCGAAGGCTGAAGTTCCCGCCATCAATAACAAGGCTGCGCCTAATTTGATTTTTTGTGCTAATTTGTTTCTCATTGTTATTATAAATTTGTTTTGCGAAATATAGTTATACTCTTGGAATATTTAAAGCATTTTTTGAAAAATGTTGCACTGTGAATTGAGTTTTAATGGATTCTAACTGGGGGTATGTAAAGAGTCTTTTTTGTTTATAAGGTATAAAAAGATGTTTTCTATTGTTTGGAAATTAATCATTCTATACCTTTGTGAAAGTAATATTGAATTTTATATGAGAGTAAAAGAAATTCCTATACTGCTTTTGACCGGTTATCTGGGCAGTGGAAAAACGACATTAGTGAACCATATTCTTTCTAATAAACGTGGTATTAAGTTTGCGGTTATTGTCAATGATATCGGTGAGGTGAATATTGATGCCGACCTCATACAGCGGGGGGGGATTGTAGGAAAGAAAGACGAAAGCTTGGTAGCACTTCAGAACGGTTGTATCTGTTGTACTTTGAAGATGGATTTGGTGGAGCAGATAGATGATATTATGAAGCAGGAGCGTTTTGATTACATTGTGATTGAGGCAAGTGGGGTTTGTGAACCAGCTCCTATCGCACAGACTATTTGTTCTATTTCAAGTATGGGGAATACGTACGGGGGATGTCGTTTGGATTGTATTGTGACTGTGGTAGATGCCTTGCGTCTGCAAAGTGAGTTTTCTTGTGGCAACGATTTGACCTGTAAGGGTATTGACGAAGAGGATATTGAAAATTTGATTATCCAACAGATTGAATTTTGTAATGTTGTATTGTTGAATAAGGCCTCGGAAGTGAAACGTGACGAATTGGAACGTATCAAACAGATTATCCGTACATTGCAACCTGCAGCTGAAATAATAGAATGTGATTATGCTGATGCAGATTTGGATAAGATAATCTATACTGAAGCATTTGACTTTGAACGTACTGCCACTTCTGCCGGTTGGATACGTGGAATAGAGAGTGCCCTTACGGAAGAGCAGAAAAAAGAAGCGGAGGAGCATGAGCATCATCATCACGATGAGGAGCATGCACACCATCATCATCATGAAGGTAGTGAAGTGGATGAATATGGCATCAGTACTTTTGTGTATTATCGTCGTCCGGCTTTTGATATCCATAAATTTGATCGTTTTGTATCCACCCAGTGGAGTCGTAATATTATTCGAGCAAAAGGAGTCTGTTATTTCAGCAATAATCGTGATATGTCTTTTCTTTTTGAACAGGCCGGTGTGCAGAAAAAGTTGAAGGAAGCCGGTTTATGGTATGCTACGGCACCTGAAGAAGAACTGATAGAGGTAATACGTCAGGAGCCGGGCTTATTGCGGGATTGGGATGATAAATATGGAGATCGTATGCAGAAAATAGTTTTTATCGGGCGACATCTTGATAAAGAAGAGTTGATACGTGAACTTGATGAGTGTCTGGAATAGGTTCTCAAAAGAGGATATAATCTTTGGTATGATGGCATCTCATTATACCAAAGATTTTTTATCTTATTTTCTTACCTTATTTCCATTGATATACAGTTCTTTCAGTACTACATCCTTAGCTCCGGTAATTAAATTTCCCTTTTTCTCTACATTATTGAAACGGCTGTTTGTTACATGGATGTCTTCAATATTGACACGGTCGTCATATCCGGTAATCAAGACTCCGTACTTACTTTTTTCACTGGTAACATTATCCAGATATACATGGCGTACTACAGGTGGGAAATTTCTGTCACATTTTTCACGGTTTTCATATTGCAGGTTGATTTTCAAAACGGCTTCGCGACATTCACCTACTTCTACATTACGCACATAAATATTTTCAATGACACCACCACGGCAGTTGTTGGTTTTGATGCGGATGACACGTTCCAGGTTCGGGCTGTCCATTTTGCAGTTTTCAACAAACAGGTTCTTATATCCTCCCGAAATCTCACTGCCTACAACTACACCACCGTGTCCGTCTTTCATTTCGCAATTGCGTACAATGATATTTTCACTTGGTACATTCCATTTCCGTCCGTCGGCATTCCGTCCGCTTTTAATGGCAATGCAGTCGTCTCCAGTATCGAATATACAGTTTTCAATTAATACGTTCTTACTTGATTCCGGATCGCAGCCATCGCTATTGGGACCGTGACTGGAAACTTTAACCCCACGCACTGTCAGACTTTCACAAAATAAAGGATGGATAACCCAAAACGGAGAATTTTTCAATGTTACATTTTCTATTAAAATAGTGTTGCAACGATATAGATTGATAAGTTGGGGACGTAAACCGTCTTCAAAAGTCATTTGGCGCTTATCTATCGGGGCAAATGTTTCGGCGTACATCAGTAATTTGTCTCTGCCGCCATTTTTTTGAGCTGTCATACCTTCCTTCCAGCCATAGTGTGGAGCACCACACATACTCCACCAGTTATCATTACTGGCCTGTCCGTCTATAATACCTTTACCGGTAATGCCTATGTTGCTTTCACCATAAGCATAAATTAATGGATGCAAATTGTAACAGTCTACTCCTTCCCAGCGAGTGAGTACGGTTGGAGTATATAGATATTTCTCTGAAGAAAATTTTAGATAGGCACCTTCTTCCAAATGCAGATTTACATTACTTTTCAGTGTGATAGGACCTGTTAGAAATTCTCCGGGTGGAACTAATACAGTTCCTCCACCTGTCTGGCTGCATGTGAGGATAGCTAGATTGATTGCTTCATGGCAGAGTATTTCACCATTATTTCCTTCTTTGGCACCGAAATCTTTAATGTTGTACACACGATCGGGAAAAGAAGTCTTTTTGATTTGTTTTTCTATTTGCTCACTTTCTTTCCAAATCTCTTGTGGTATTTGTGCATGAGCAAGTCCAAAATATGCACATATACAAAGTACACTAACTAACTTTTTTACCATATCTTTGATGTTTAATAATTAATAATTTCATAGTTACCAAAAAATATCTACGATGCAATATTAAAGCATATAATTAGAAAATAAGTGGATTAATTGCCCATTATTGTGTAAATTCTAATAATAGAGGAATAACTGCTGCTACATTTTTATATTATTTGTATATTCGTACCTTAATAATCTGATATTATGAAATACATCACTTGTATATATTGATATCTGTTGGGGAATTCTTGTCGTGATAGGAGGTAGTATTTCTACTACCAAAGATAGTCTTCTGAATATTATAAGATATACAAGCGCAGGATTCCATTAATTCTTCTAGTCTGAAAAAATAATTTAGTGAACTACCTGTAAAGTATGGAGTAGATCAATTGAACTATGAAAATTACCGTTTGGAAACTAAGAACAGGAGTTTTTTAGTAATTAGACTTTTTATGGTACTTGTATTGGTGAAATTACCAAAAGGGGAAATGTTTATCTCCACCAATGAATTGCATTTGTCGCTAGTGATAGAGAGCCTGTTTGATAATACTAATAAATTTACAGATTCTGGATCTGTAACTCTTAAGATAAAGTTGGATAAGGCACAAAGTAAGTTACGAATTGAAGTAACCGATACCGGCTGTGGCATTCCTCCCGAAGAACGGGAGGAAATATTTCTGTGTTTGTCTGTATAACTTAGTGTGTGCCTTCTTCAATGTCACGCTTTCGTTTCAATGCTTCCAGGAAATAATAGTCTGCATAATTTAAAGGTACATCTATTTCTGTGCCATGAGGAATACTGCCCACTGAATGCATTAATAAAAAGTTACCATTTTTTCCAAGAGATGCCAGATAGTTTGGTGAGGCTAGAGAGGCCATAATACTGTCTGCATAGTTCTTATAACTGTTTGCATCAGGCACATCCATTGTACTAATTTCATAAAGTGCAGAAGCTATACAAGAAGCACTTGAAGCGTCTCGTGGTTCATTGGGAATATTGGGAGCATCCATATCCCAATAAGGAATCAAGTCTTTGGGAAGCCGGGGATGTGTTTTCATAAATTGGAAAGTCTTCAATGCCTGATTCAGATACTTTTTATCATGAGTTTCCCGGTAACACACAGTGTAACCATAAATCGCCCATGCTTGTCCACGACTCCAAGTCGATTCGTCTGCATATCCTTGGGCTGTTTGTCTATGCCGTACCATGCCGTCTGCCAAACTATAATCTATTACATGATAACAACTTCCGTTTGTACGGAAATGCTCTTTCAAAGTGCGGTCTGCATGGTTCACTGCTATATGATAAAAGGTGGAATCACCAGATAATTTAGTTGCTTCAAATAGTAACTCTAAATTCATCATATTATCTATTATGACCGGACATTCCCAACCGCGTTCCGATTGCCAGCCGCGGGTCACATCCCATGATTGGATAATTCCCGGCTTTTCACGGAAACGAGTAGCTAATGAACGTGCAGCTTCTATCATGACTTCTTTGTATCTGGGTACTTTAGTTGTTCGCCATCCATTGCCGAAACTACAATTTATCATGAAACCTACATCATGGTGCCAAGTCAGTTTTTTGGCTTCTTCTATGGCCGAAGTGTATTTATCAGCTAATGATAAGAGAGTAGTGTCGCCACTTAACTCATATAGATACCACACTGACCCAGGGAAAAAACCACTTCGCCAGTCGGCGTAGTCACAATAATAAATGGTACTGTCAGTTTTCAGTGTCACAGGGTTTATAAATTTCTCTGATTTTTCTATAATTTGTATTTCATTCCCGATTTGTGCACGTGCAAATGCTACATTTTTTTCTATAAAGGAATCTGTTCTGGCGGATTGTTTATTTTTCTCTGTGCAAGATCCCCATAAAGTAGAGCAAGCGAGTATTGTAATATAGAGGACTTTCTTCATAGTACTTATTTTTTTATAATTTGCTACGAAGATAATGATAAATTTGTTGAAGAGAAACTTTAAGGTATTCTTTTACTTTGAAAACAGATTGATTCTGCTTCCAAAGTAAAAGAATATTGATCATAGAAATACAATAATCATTTCAGTTATTATTCTTCTTTTTGTAACTGAACTTTTATAGTATTGCTGTATCACTTAATAGTTGATATACCCCACTTATAATTCCTAAAACGAATATGCCGGCTACACATACCAACAGACTGATGCGCATCGGAGTTGCTGTACGAAAATTGCCGATAGGGTCTTCATTAGGTGTGATGAACATGGCTTTTACAATCAATAAGTAATAATACAATGAAATGATTGTATTGACCAATGCGATAAATACAATAAGATAATATCCGCTATGGAATGCTGCCATGAATACAAAGAACTTACTGAAGAATCCGGCAAATGGCGGGATACCTGCCAATGAGAAAAGAGCAAGTGTCATGACCATAGTTAGTTTGGGGTTGGTCTTATAAAGTCCGTTATAATCTTCGCGCTCTATTTTACCGTGGGTATGTTGCTCAATGGTACTGATGACACCGAATACGGCGAGATTGGCGGCAATGTATACTACTATGTAATATACTAGGGATGCCATGCCCTGCGGAGTTCCAGCCAGTACAGCCAACATTATGTAACCGGCTTGTGAAATACTGCTGAAGGCCATAAAGCGTTTCAGGTTGTTTTGGCGGATGGCGAACAGATTGGCTATAGTGATGGTGGCTACAATGATAATACATAGTATTTCACTCCATTGTTCAGTCATTGGTCCGAATACTTTCATTAAAATAATCATTAAAGCAAAAGCAGCTGCGCCTTTTGAAATAACGGATAGGTAGGCGCTTACTGTAGTTGGTGCACCTTGATAAGTATCTGCTGTCCACAGATGAAAAGGTACCAAGCTTAATTTGAAGGCCAGTCCGGAGAAGAAAAATACTAGTGCAAGAACTTGTAATGGAGTTCCTGTCAGTCCGGCAGGGATATCTTCAAAATATAAAGTACCTGCTGTCCCATAAATCATAGAAATGCCATAGAGGAAAATACCGCTGGAGAATAAAGCCGAAAGAATGAATTTAGCTCCGGCTTCGGCACTATGCCCTTTATATTTATCGAAAGCTACGAGACAAGCCATAGGAACGGTTGCCAATTCCAATCCAAGGAAGAATAGCAGGAAGTGCCCTGCGCTTACCATGAAATACATACCCAGCAAGGTACTGAGGGTAAGGATGTAGAATTCGCCTTGTTTATGACGGGTGTCTTCACGTTTTAGCCAAGTGTCTGCTTGCAGAAACACCAGTATGGTACCTATGGTCAGGATGCTTTTCAGAACAGACGCCATAGGGGTTGAGTGATACATGCCGCCAAATAAAGTCACCTCTTCCGGCCATAGGTTTGCTAAGAGTTGAATGGTCAGCAGGATACATGCCATGGGGCGTAACCAGTGACGTTGTGGAGCCGGTAAAAATAAATCTAACAGAAACATCAGAATAAAAACGGCTGTCAGACTCAGTTCGGCATGCATATGGAGTATTGCTGTTATGTCCATCATTGCTATTTTTTAATTTTTAATTCTCAAATTTTAATTTAATAATTGACTTATGATTGGTTCTACACTGTTACTGATCAGATCGCTTATCCAGAATGGAGCCATTCCTAAACCTGCTACACAGGCGATGAGGCAGATAACGGCTACTCGTTCATCCCAGGTTGCGTCTGTGAGTTTCAGATGTTCGGGATTCAAAACTTTGCCATAAAGAATTTTACCTACTACACGCAGGATATAGACTGCGGTAATGACGATACTTGTTGTTGCCACTAGGGTACATACGCGATGGAATGTATCATCATTTTGGAAAGAACCTACAAAGACCGTCATTTCAGCAACAAAACCACTTAGTCCCGGAAGTCCCAAGTTAGCAAGACCGGCAATAACATAACCTACAGCCAGAAAAGGCATAATCTTCATTAAACCTCCCATTAATCGGACATCACGGGTGTGGGTACGTCCGTATATCATACCAATAAGGGCGAAGAACAAAGCGGTCATTAATCCGTGACTCAACATTTGGAGAATAGCACCCGTACAACTGGTGCGTGTCATCATCAGCAGGGCAAAGAGCACTAATCCGCAGTGGGATACGGAGGAATAGGCATTGATATATTTTAAGTCGGTTTGTACCACAGCACTGAATGCACCGTAAACTACAGAAATAGTGGTCAATATCAGGAATACATCTCCCCACATGGCTGCACCTTCAGGCATCAGGTACATAGCAACACGGAAGCATCCGTAACCTCCTAGTTTCATCAATACTCCAGCGTGAAGCATAGAAACAGCAGTCGGTGCAGAAGCATGACCATCGGGACTCCATGTATGGAAAGGGAACAAAGCTCCTAAGACTCCGAACCCCAAGAAGATAAGCGGGAAGAAGATGCGTTGCATTTCATGAGGTATATGCAGTTTGGCGATTTCCAGCAAGTTCATAGTTTCACCGCCTGCACCATAAAAAATACCGAGAATTCCGATCAGTAGAAATGCAGAACCACCCATTAACATTAATGTAAGTTTCATGGCGGCGTATTCTTTACGTCCGCTTCCCCATACACCGATGAGCAGATACATTGGAATTAAGGCTACTTCATAAAACATGAACATGGTGAACAGGTCTGTTGAAACGAAGAATCCGAATACCCCTACACTCAATAGAGTGAACCACATGAAATATTCTTTTGTCAATGGTTGTAACTTCCACGATGCAAAAGTACCGGTGAATACAATAATGGAACTAAGCAGCAACATTGCTACTGATATACCGTCTACTCCTACTGAGTAGCATATATGGAGCGGTGCATACCAAACTGTGCTGGCTGTGAACAGCATCTCTCCTGTAGCACCGGCTTGGCGTAGTTCGATATAATCAATGGTGAGGTAAACGGATAATGCCAATAATATGGAAGATCCGACAACCATCACTCCGCGAACTTGATTGACACTGCGCGAAGCCCAAAGGCTCGCGAGCATCAACAAGGGAACTATAATGAAAAAACTTAGTATGTTCATCTTTTTAAATTAAAAATTAAAAAATGGCCATGCGGCGGATTTTTTATTATTCATTAAATTAATAGTATCAGCGTCAATATCAATGCACCTGCAAGGAACCAAATACTGTACTGCTGTACGTTTCCACTTTGCATGTCGCGTATTTCATCGGCGGTAGCATGAGTACTCCACGCAGTGAAGTTAAAGAATTGATCGATAACGTGCCGGTCCCACCAGGCTATCGGAGTACTGATGCACCGGAAGATGATTTTCTTGGTTACGAACAACCATATCTCATCCATATAGAAACGGTGGTAAGCTGCTGTGTGCAAACGTGGGAATGTGCGCGCCAGATAGTTGGCTACGGGTTGTCTCTTACCTGCATACATCCATGTAGCTAAAGTGATGGATGCTATAGCAATAATGATACTTGTAGCAGCTATCTGCATATCCAGATGAATGGTATAGGCTTCTCCGTTACTACTGATCAGATTGCCGAAAGGTATGAATCCGGCAATACAGGTGATAGCGGCTAAAAACATCAGCGGGAATGTCATGGTAAGTGGAGCCTCATGCGGAGTATGTGCATCAGGTCCGGATTCGTGGGAGTGTCCTTTCCATTCTCCATTCCAGAAAATACAATAATAAAGGCGGAACATATAAAATGCTGTCATGGCGGCAATGCCTGTCATTATCCATCCCATAACAGGACTGAATTGGAAGCAGGCAGTCAGAATTTCGTCTTTAGAGAAAAAACCTGAGAATGGCCAGATACCCGAGATAGCCAGACAAGCAATCAGGAATGTCCAGTGGGTGACGGGCATGAATTTATGAAGTCCTCCCATGGCGCTCATCTCGTTACTGTGTACGGCATGAATGATACATCCGGCTCCTAAGAACAGCAATGCCTTGAACATGGCATGTGTGAACAGGTGGAACATGGATGCCATGTAGCCTAGTCCTCCTTCATGAGGATTCATGGAAGTACAAACGCCTAATGCAACAATCATAAATCCAATTTGAGATATAGTGGAGAAGGCGAGCACACGTTTGATATCGCTTTGTGCACACGCCACACTAGCGGCGTAGAATGCAGTGAACGCACCGATATAAGCTATCCAGTGCAGCACTTCGGGCGCATATCCTATAAACAACGGGAACATACGGGCTACCAGATATACACCGGCTACTACCATGGTAGCAGCATGGATTAATGCACTGACAGGAGTAGGACCTTCCATAGCATCCGGTAACCAGATGTGTAATGGAAACATCGCACTTTTACCGGCACCACCGATAAACATTAGCCCCAAGGCCAATGGTATCATACTTCCGGCAACTGCAAGTACCTGAAGTTGGGGGGTGAACGAGAATGTTTCGGCATAATAGCCGTAAATCAAGATACCGATCAGAAAGCCTAAATCAGCGAAACGGGTAACAATAAATGCTTTTTTACTGGCAGCAATCGCTTCTTTCTTGGTGTAATAAAAGCCGATAAGTAGATAAGAAGAAACACCTACCAGTTCCCAAAAGACATACATCTGGAAAATATTAGTTGCTACTACGAGCCCCAGCATGGACATGGTAAACAGGCTAAGAAATGCGTAGTAACGTTGAAAGCCTTTTTCACCTTTCATATATCCGAATGAATAGATATGTACCATCAGACTGACGGTGGAAATAACGACTAGCATCATAACTGAAATAGGGTCAAGCATGATTCCCATGTCAATATGCAGGTTCGTTGTGAAAGGTAACCATTCAAAATTATAAGGTGTGAGAGTAGGATAGACGCCTTCTGCCGTACGCCCTCCTGCAAAATAATTGAAGGCAGTGAGGTAGGAAAGCAACGTCACCCCTGCCAGTGAAACGGTGCCGATGGTCCCTGCCAATCCGTTCTTCATACGCATACCTGCCAGCCCCAGTATCAGGAAACTGAGGAAAGGTAGGATAAGGATTAGTATTGTATGTTCCATAATTAGTTTTTCATTTCATTTAAGTTCTTCACTTGGATATTGCGTACATTGCGGTAGATATTGATAATGATAGCAATAGCTACTGCTGTTTCAGCCGCACTCACGCCGATAGCGAACAGGGCGAAAAAAAAGCCTTCCAGTTCTTCGGGAAAGAGGTATCGGTTGAATACGGCGAAGTTGATGTCTACCGAATTCAGTATCAGTTCCACACTGATGAGCATGGCCAATAAATTGCGGCGGGTGAAGAAACCATAGATTCCCGCAAACATCATAAAGGTGGAAACCACCAGATAATATTCCATGTGTACCATAAGTTCTATCTTTTTCTAGCGATTAGGATTCCTCCTACGATGCAAGCGAGTAATAACACGCTGATTACTTCGAAAGGAAGGATATATTGATATTTTTCCATGCCCATCAGTGCATGACCGATCGTGCGTACATCCAGTTCACCATGAACAAAATGAGAGGGCAAGAATTCGTTCTTCAGCATGACGAACAGACAGATAGCCAGTCCTGCTATAGTAGAAATAGCTCCGGCCACCATCTTTCCATTTTTTAATCTCTCTGCTTTGTCTCCCTGTGAAGAGGTCAATAAGATACTAAATACATAAAGCACTGTTATACCACCGGCGTAAATCAGTAATTGTACAGCTCCCAAGAATGAGTAGTTGAGTTGGAAGTAAATACCTGCTGTACCAAATAAAACGAACAGCAGATAAGTTGCTGCACGCAAGATACGTGAGGTCGTGACTGCCAATACCGAACAGACAGCGATAAACAACGCCAGTACAATGAATACAATTAGTTGTAGTGTCATAATATCGTTTGTTTTTTATTTTTTGTTCAGAGTGAGAACTAGTTTGCTGCGGTCGAATACAGCATTTTCGAATTCTGTATCGAACCGAATGGCATCGTGTGGACAAGCGTTCACACAAAGCTGACAGAACATACAGGCTCCCAGGTCGTACTCATACTTTACCAATATTTTCTTTTTCTTGCCTGTTTCTTCGTTGGTCACAGATTCGCTGGTAATGGTGATTGTATCATTGGGGCAAGCCATCTGGCAAAGTCCGCAAGCAATACATTTGTTATTACCATTCTCATCAACCGGCATGATAAGCCGTCCTCGGAAACGGGGCGATATTTTTAATGTGGCACGGTTTTCGGGATATTGTTCAGTGACTTTAGGAGTGAAGAACTCTCGTCCTGTCACTTTCATGCCGGTAAGTAATGTACCGATGCCATGAAGCAGCCCTTTTATATAGGAATGTTTTTCTTCTTTCATCAGAAATGTAATTTAAATACAACAATAATTACCATCAACAACAGGTTGCACAAACCTATTGGAACCAAGTACTTCCATTCCAGCGTTAGAATTTGGTCAATACGCAGACGGGGAAATGTCCATTTGATCCACATTAGTAACCATACTACAAAGAATGACTTGCCAAAGAACCAAATAAATCCGGGTATATAATCCATGATGGCATTGAATCCGTCTAGCCCAGGAATATGTAGCGGCATCCATCCTCCCAGGAAGATGGTTGTGGCTACTGCGGCGATGATAAACAAGTTTACAAATTCTGCCACATAGAACAGGCCGAAGTGCATACCGGAATATTCGGTATGATATCCCGCAGTCAGTTCACTTTCTGCTTCAGGCAAGTCAAACGGGCCGCGGTTGACTTCTGCATTTCCGGCTATCAGATAAATGATAAAAGCGATCAATGCAGGTATATGTCCTTTAAAAAGGAACCAGCCGTCAGCTTGGCGTTCTACAATTTCGCTTAGTTGCATGGTATCTGTTAAGATTACAATGGTAAGGATGCTTAATCCTACAGATAATTCATAACTAATCATTTGAGCGCCACTTCGCATGGCTCCGATTAATGAATATTTGTTATTGGAACTCCAACCTGCCAGCAAAATACCTACCACGCCGATACTGGATGCTGCCAATAAGAAGAAAATACCTACATTGAAATCAAGGACCTCCATGCCCTTGTTGATGGGTAGGCAACTGAAAGCCATGATAGAGGCGAGGATAACAATGTAAGGTGCCAAATTGTACAGGAACTTGTCAGCATGCCGGATGGTGATAATTTCCTTGATCAACATCTTGAATACATCGGCAAACACCTGTATGGTACCTTGGGGACCTACACGCATTGGCCCCAAGCGGCATTGGAAAGCGGCGCACACTTTACGTTCCATGAAAATCATAATGATAGCAATAACTGCATATGCCAACATGATACATACGCCAATTACTATACATTCTATGAGCACTGCCAGTTCTTCAGGCATAAATGACGTGAGCAGTGAGTGTACCCATTGGGTGACTATACTAAAATCGAACATAATTTAATAATGTGTCAATTTGCTAATTTGCCAATAGGCAAACTTGTAATTATTTAATTTGTTAATTCTCAGTCTGATAAATAGTGCATTCTCCAAATTGTATATTGAAGAATCGGCACATTATTATCGGTCAATATCCGGTACTACATAATCCACCGTTCCACCAATAGCAATTAAGTCGGCAATTTTTGCGTTGCGGCACATAGTTTCCATTGCTGATACTAAAGGCAAACCGGTAGCGCGGAATTTCATGCGGTAAGGAAATTTGTCTCCACGACTTTCCAGATAAACACCGAACTCTCCGCGAGAACCTTCCACTGCGGCATAATAATTCCCTTCGGGCACACGTATAATCGGTTTCATCTTTTCCTGATAGTTCCCTTCAGGAATATTGTCTATCAGTTGCTCAATGATATCCATACTTTCCAGTATTTCTTCCATACGGACCATATAACGTGCAAAGCAGTCACCTTCAGTGTGGACAATCTCTTTAAAATCTACCTTGCCATACATCGCATAGGGATGACGCTTGCGGACATCGCATGCCCAACCGCTGGCGCGTCCTGTACCTCCTGTCGCTCCGAAAGAGATGGCATCTTCCCGTGAAAGAACTCCCACACCTTTCAAACGTTCTTGGGCAATGACATTTCCGGTGAATACTTCATGGTATTCTTTTAGCATCGGACGCAGATAAGCAATGAATTCTTTTACTTTCTGTACAAAGTCCGGAGCGATATCAGCTTGTACCCCTCCAATGGTGTTATAATTCTGTATCAAACGTCCTCCGGTAGTTGCTTCGAAGATATCCAATATCTTCTCACGATCACGGAATCCATAGAAGAATGCGGTCAAGGCACCCATATCCATACAGAGACAGGAGAAGAAAAGCAAGTGAGAATCTATACGTTGCAATTCGTCCATAATGGTACGAATATATTGTACCCGTTCGCTTACTTCTACGCCCATTGCCTGTTCAATGCACATACAGAGAGCATGGCGGTTTTGGTGCGCACCTAAATAATCCAAACGGTCGGTCAGGGCCAAGGTTTGGGGATAGGTAAGACTTTCGCACATTTTTTCGATACCTCGATGGATGTATCCGCAGTGCACATCCAGTTTTTTGATAATCTCGCCTTCCAGTGAAACACGAAAACGAAGTACACCGTGGGTTGCCGGATGTTGAGGACCTATGTTAATGATATATTCGTCCTCATCAAAAATGGTTTCGCGTTTTTCTATTACACTGCCATCATGTTGTACTTCTATATATTGTGTCGTGTCTACAGGTTCCTCATTGGTCATACGGAGTGGGTTGAGGCTTTCATCGTAGTCCTTACGCAATGGATAGCCTACCCAGTCATCACGCAGGAACAAACGGCGCATATCAGGATGTCCTATAAAGCGGATACCATAATAGTCGTACACTTCGCGTTCATTGAATTCAGCACCTTTCCAAATATCACTTACACTAGGAAGTTCCGGCTTTTCTCGGTTGGTTGTGCGAGTGCTGACCACTATATTTTCTCTTGTATTCGTATCTTCCAGATGATAGACTACACCTAGTCCTTCTTCGCCCCAGTCCATTCCGGTAAGGCTGCGTAGAAAATCCATATGTTTACCCTGCCGCAATTTCAGCATTTCTTCATGTAGCTTTTCGGCAGGTATTTCTATTCTTTCACTCATGCTTGTTCGGGATTTTGTGGTTCATTTTCTTTGCGGTTCACTCCGCCGAAGAATTTTTCCAGTTTTACTTTACGTTGCAATTGTATCATGCCGTACAACAAGGCTTCAGGTCGGGGCGGACATCCGGGAATATATACGTCAACGGGAAGAATTTTGTCTACTCCGTTCAATACGTGATATGATTTTTTAAAAGGACCGCCGCTAATGGCGCATCCGCCTACTGCAATGACGTATTTAGGATCCGCCATCTGGTCATACAAACGTTTTAGTACCGGAGCCATCTTGTGTGTGATAGTTCCTGCTACCATGATCATATCTGCCTGGCGCGGACTGGCACGGGCTACTTCAAACCCGAAGCGGGCGAAATCATACCGGGCAGCACCCACTGCCATAAACTCGATTCCACAACAACTGGTTGCAAATGTAAGCGGCCACAACGAATTGCTGCGTCCCCAGTTGATAAGGTCATCCAAACAGCCCACCAGTACTTTGGTACCGCCTTCATTGAGCTGCTTGACCATGTTTTCCAAATACTCATTGTCTTTGAAGTCTTCATAAGGAATAGACTTTATGGTTGGTTTCTTTACTTCCATTCCAACGCTCCTTTCTTCCAGGCATATGCCAGACCTAAAACTAATATAACTAAAAAGAAAAGGATGCTAAACAGACCGTACACTCCTAGGTCTTGTACCACTACAGCCCAGGGAAATAAAAATACTGTTTCCACATCGAACATCAGGAAGAGGATAGCAAATAGATAATAACCTACTTTGAATTGCATCCACGACCGTCCCCGCGTAGGAATACCACATTCGTAAGCTTCTCCCTTTTGTGAGTTGTATGAACGGGGAGAAATGGCACGGGCAATTCCCAATGCTACGGCAACTAATGCGATTGCCGTCAGGATAACGACAACTAATAATGTAAAATACATATCTAAACTTTTTTTGATTAGACAAACGGATAGAAAAATTTTCCTTATAAGACGTTTGTTATAAGGATTTCTACTCAGCAAAATGCTGAAAAAAGATTAAAAATTAAATGATGATCCGCCGGAGTGCATAGATATAATAATCTACTGCATCAGTGTAAAGCGAATGAAAAGTGTGGCAAACTATATGGTTTGTTTGTAGCTCCTGCTTTTTAAGTTCGTTCAATGCTGCTAAAATGCGGACTATACATTTGAACTTTGATGTGGAAGGGTTGTCAAGTGATATGGCTATTTGTGGCATATCTGCAAAATTATTGGTAAACAGGAAGTCCACTGTTCTTTTGCAGGGGTCTTGTTGTTGCTGGTAACAAGAGGTCTGTGGGGGTAAATCTGTTGTCTCAACCGTATGATAATCCTGACCTACTGTTATCGTAAACAGTAGAAATAATAGGATATATACAATGTATCTCAACATATTATTCATCTTGTTACCCTTTAAATGAGGGTGCAAAGATAGCCAATATTTGAAGCTTCATTGAGATTTTTTGAATTATTTATGTATAAAAATGGTTATAGGACGTAAATGTCAATGCTTTTTCCAAAAACTCGGCATGAAGAGCAGAAGTACGGTAAATAATTCCAAACGTCCTATCAGCATCAATATTGCACTTATCCATTTTGCTGCATCCGGCAACCCGCTCCATGAATAGGAAGGGCCGCATTTTCCAATACCTGGTCCTACATTGCCCAAACTGGAAATGACTACGCTATAAGCTTCTTCAAACCCTACTCCAAACAGCATAAGAACCAGCCATCCAATAAAAATAATAGCCATATATAGAAAAATGAATGCAAGTACTGCTGACTTGGTTGTTGATGAAATAACTTGGCGGTTGATACGTACAGGAAGTATAGCATTGGGATGAATGATATGTTTGAATTCATTTTTAGAAACACGGCTCATAATGGCTATGCGTATACATTTTATTCCTCCTGTGGTGGATCCGGCACAAGCTCCAAACAGCATGATGATGCACATTAATGTCCAAAGTACAGGTACCCAGGTCATATAATCTGCAGAAATGAATCCGGTAGTGGTTTGTAAGGAAACAACCTGAAATATGGCTTTACGGAAAGATTCTTCAATACTGAACGGACTGGTGAAAATAAGAGTGACGGTAGTGAAAAGGGTAAAAAATCCCACAGTTCCCAAATACCAGTGGAGTTCTGTATTTTGGAATAAGCGTTTGAAATTTCCTTTTAAGAACAGTAGATATAGTAAGGTGAAATTGATACCTGCCAAAAACATGAATAGCGTAATTATATATTCTATGTAAGGAGAGTTGAAGGCGGCAATGCTATTTTGTTTGGTTGAATATCCTCCTGTGGCGGTAGTAGTCAGAGAATGACATACACTGTCGAAAAAGTTCATGCCTCCAGCAACCAGCAGAATAATCTCTGTAATGGTCAGCCCCAAATAGATAGTCCAAATCCATTTGGCCGTAACTCCAATACGCGGATGTACTTTATCATGGGTGGGACCGGTGGCTTCCGCCGCAAATAATTGTACACTGCCTACTCCGAAAATCGGTAATACGGCAATAGTAAAAAAGACAATTCCTAATCCTCCGATCCATTGTGTCATACTTCGCCAGAACAAAAGCCCGTGTGGCAATGACTCTATATTGTCCAAAATACTTGCTCCGGTGGTGGTGAATCCTGACATGGTTTCAAAAAAAGCATCCGTTATAGTGGGAATATATCCGCTTAGATAGAATGGAAGCATACCGAATAAAGAAAAAAACACCCAGGCAAGGGTTACAATAACGTATCCATCGCGGCGGCTGATTCTCTTTTCTGCATTTTTCCCTGCTAAAGCGGCTATGCTACCTGCTCCGGCTGTTATTGCGGCAGAATATAGGAAAGCTGAAATATCTGATTCATTATAATAGACAGCGAGAAACGAGCATAGAATAAGAAACCCCGCTTCGATGAAGAATAACGCCCCCATAATCCGGGCTATCATTTTTGCATTTATCATCAATTGAAGAATTTTTCTATTTTCTTAATCATCATACCTAGACAGAATACTACGACATGGTCGTTAGGTTGGATGACGGTATTACCTGTCACCAGTATCCCTTCACCGTTGCGAATCAGTCCGCCAATGGTGGCACCTTTGGGAAGGCCGGCATCTTTGACAGCGCATTTGGTTATACGTGAACCGTTTTTAACCGTAAATTCGGCTACATCAGCATTGGCAAAAGTCAGACATTTTACGTTGGAAACATCTGCATCCAGCATCATTTGATAGATATGGCTGGCGGCAATCATTTTTTTATTGATAACCGTACCGATATCCAGGCTTTCTGCCATGCTGATATAATCGATATTTTCTACTTCTGCCACAGTTTTGGTTACTCCCATACGTTTGGCGGCAAGACAAGCCAGAATGTTTGTTTCAGAATTGTCCGTCAGAGCGACAAATGCTTCCGTGTTTTTTAACCCTTCTTCCATGAGCAGATCCATATCCCGTCCATCTCCGTTGATAATCATTACTTTGTCATCTACCACTTCGGTCAGCCGGTTACATCTGTTGATGTCATTTTCAATAATCTTGACCTGCATGTAATCCGGTACATATTGTGTGGTGCGAACAGCTATGCGGCTGCCGCCCATAATCATCACATTGCGTACATCGGGATAATTTTCTTTTCCTGTAATCTTGCGGATATAGGGAATGTATTTCTTTGTTGTTGTGAAATAAACAATATCATGCAGTTTGATAACATCATCTCCCCGGGGGATGATTGTTTCATTTCCCCGTTTGATAGCTACAATGTGGAATGGAATATTACGTCCTCCCAGTTCATGAAGGGGAACGTTCAGAATTTCTGCCGTTTCGCGCATTTTGGTACCTATCAGGACCAATGCACCACCGCAAAATTCCCACCATTGGCGTATCCAGCTCATTTTGATGGCATCTACTATATCTTTGGCGGCCAGCATTTCCGGATAAATCAGTGAGTGTACTCCTAGTTGGGAAAAGAATTCTTTATGTTTAGGAAGTAAATATTCGTAATTGTCAATCCGGGCTACAGTCTTTTTTGCCCCCATATTGGTAGCCAACATACAGGCCGTCATATTGCGGCTTTCTTCCGGCATGACCCCGATAAATAAATCCGCGCCTGCCACTCCTGCATTCTTAAGGCCGGAAATGGAGGTGGGGGATGCATTGACAGTCATTAAATCGAAGTTGGAATCAAGTTTGCTCAACTTTTCTTCGTTTTCATCCATCAAAATGATGTCTTGCTTTTCATCCGATAATAATTTCGCCAGATGGGTGCCTACTGCTCCTGCTCCTGCAATAATGATTTTCATTGTTCGTCTCTCTTAGAATGATATCAAAACTTTGTAAATACCTTCTTCGTCCATGCCGCAAATATGATATAGTTCTTTTACTGAACCATGCTGGACAAATTGATCCGGTAGTCCGATACGTTTTATTTGCGGATTATACTCATTGTCTGCCATAAATTCCAGTATGGCACTGCCCATTCCACCTTTTAGCACACCGTCTTCAACAGTGACCACTTGCTTGAATCTCTTGCCTATTTCGTGTAACATACTTTCATCTAACGGCTTTAAGAAACGCAAATCATAGTGAGCAATGCTTTTTCCTGTTTCCTGTTCGGCATGTGTGATAGCCTTTTCTGCTTGAACGCCAATGGGCCCCAGCGTAATGACCGCTATGTCTTTTCCTTCTTTCAATTTTCTTCCTTTTCCTATCTCAATCTCTTGCATTGGACATTTCCAGTCTACCAATGAACCTCTTCCACGTGGATAACGGATGACAAAAGGACCTTTGTCAGGTAGCTGGGCGGTATACATCAAACAACGCAGTTCATGTTCGTTGTAAGGGGAGGCCACAATGAGATTGGGTATCGGTCTCATATAAGCTAGATCGAATGCTCCGTGATGAGTAGGACCGTCTTCTCCTACCAATCCAGCGCGGTCCAGGCACAATACTACATTGAGTTTTTGTATCGCTATATCGTGAATCACATTGTCATAGGCACGTTGCATGAAAGACGAATAGATATTGCAGAAAGGCAATAGACCATCTTTTGCCATTCCTCCTGAAAAGGTAACGGCATGTCCTTCGGCAATTCCCACATCAAAACCTCTTTCGGGCATGGCTTTCATTAATATGTTCATAGAGCACCCTGAGGGCATTGCGGGAGTGACTCCTACGATTTTATCATTTGTTTGGGCCAGTTCCAATAGGGTATTTCCAAAAACATCCTGAAACAAAGGGGGCATTCCTTTGGTATCGACAACGATACGCTCTCCGGTTTCCTTGTCGAATATGCCCGGAGCATGCCAGATGGTGGCAGCTTTTTCTGCCGGACCGAAACCTTTTCCTTTGGTGGTATGTATATGGAGCAGTTTAGGTCCTTGCATATCTTTAATCTCTTTTAATACACGTGCCAAATTGTTGACATCGTGTCCATCAATAGGTCCGAAATAACGGATATTCATGCCTTCAAATACGTTTTGCTGTTGTACCAGCATGGATTTCAGGCTGTTGTTAAATCGTATCAGGCTTTTCCGGCGTTCTTCGTTCAGGATACCCCATCGATGGAACATTTGTGATATTTTATAGCGTATCCGGTTGTATCCTTCAGACATTTGCAGGTTCAACAGATATTGTTTCATGCCTCCTACACTACGGTCTATAGCCATGTTGTTGTCATTCAGGATAATCAGAAGGTTATTAGGAGTTGCCGAGGCATTGTTCAGCCCTTCGAAAGCCAGCCCTCCACTCATGGAACCGTCACCAATTACAGCAACGACATGCCGGTTATTCTCTCCGTGCTTTTTGGCTGCTACAGCCATACCTAAAGCTGCGGAAATAGAATTTGACGCATGCCCGCAAGTAAATGTGTCATATTCACTTTCGGATGGAGAAGGAAAAGGACGTATGCCATTCAGTTTACGGTTGGTACAGAACGCATCCCGGCGTCCGGTTAAAATTTTATGCCCGTAAGCTTGATGCCCTACATCCCATACAATGCGGTCATAGGGTGTGTTGAATACATAATGTAAGGCGACGGTCAGTTCTATTACGCCCAAACTGGAACCGAAATGCCCCGGATTACATGAGAGCTCATCTATAATCTTTTGCCTTAGCTCTTTACACACTTCGGGCAGTTTGTCTGCGCTTAAATGGCGCAAATCATCCGGAGTATCTATGCTTTGCAGTAAGTTATATAAATTATCCTGTTCCATTCCTATGATATGATAAATATCGTGCAAAAATAGCATAAATATGTGTATTATGATTACATTTGCCCTTAAATTTTAAAAGCTTTCCTTATCGTATGAATTTCAGAACGCAAGTAGAATTACCTAAAAGGGAAACAGAAATCCGGCATTCGGACCGAATCATGCTATTTGGTTCTTGTTTTGCAGAAAACATCGGAAATTTGTTGTTGGCAAATAAGTTCCGTTGTGATGTAAATCCTTTTGGAATCCTCTATAATCCTTTATCCATAGTGGAAGCTCTTTGGCAAATTCTATCCCATCAAACATATACGGAGGAGGATTTGTTCTATGCCGGAGGCTGTTGGCACAGTTGGATGCATCATAGCGTTTTTTCAGCCTCTACGGCAGCATCTTGTTTGTCTTCTATAAATACGCGGCTGGAACAGGCTTCAGCCGGACTTCCTCAGCTTGATTGGCTGGTTATTACTTGGGGGACTGCATTTGCTTATTGGCTGAAGGAAAGGACCATGGTGGTAGGAAATTGCCACAAACAGCCCGACAGCCTTTTTACCCGACAACTTCTTACGGTAGAGGAAATTGTCACTGAATGGGAATGTGTGTTGGTGGAATTGAGAAAAGTAAATCCGTTCTTGAAGATACTTTTCACTGTCAGCCCCATACGGCATAGCAAAGATGGTATGCATGGTAATCAGATAAGTAAGTCCACTTTGCTCCTTGCGGTGGATGAATTATGCCGCCGCTGGTCTGATTGTTACTATTTCCCTTCTTATGAAATCATGATGGATGAACTTCGTGATTATCGTTTTTATGCAGATGACATGTTGCATCCTTCTCCTGTTGCTGTATCTTATTTATGGGAATGTTTTACAGAATGTTATTTTAGTAAAGAAACGGATAGAATAATGAAAGAGTGGGAGGATATCCGGAAGGCTTTAGCTCACAAACCGTTTAATGCCCAATCTGAAACATATCGCAAATTTTTAACTCAAATAGTGTTAAAGATAGAGCGACTTAAAGAAAAGTTCCCGTATTTTGACCTTCAAAAAGAATTAGAACAATGTCAAGCTCGATTGAAAATATAGAAAAAGTTCTGGGAGCAAAGCGGTTTGGTGACCGTAGTGCACAGATTGATTGGATTTTAACTGATAGCCGTTCATTGTGCTTTCCGGAAGAAACATTATTTTTTGCTTTAAAAACCAAACGGAATGACGGGCATAAATATCTTCCGGAATTGTATGAACGTGGAGTCCGTAATTTTGTAGTGGGCGAATTGCCGGCCGATATGAAATCTTTTCAAGATGCGAATTTCCTGCAGTTGGCCAATCCTCTGAAAGGATTACAGAAATTGGCGGAAAAGCATCGGGAGCAGTTTCAGATTCCGGTTATAGGAATTACAGGCAGCAATGGAAAAACCATTGTGAAGGAATGGTTGTATCAATTGCTGAGCCCGGACCGTGTGGTAACCCGTTCGCCACGTAGCTATAATTCACAGATAGGTGTGCCACTTTCGGTATGGTTGATGAATGAACGCACTGAGTTGGCTATTTTTGAAGCGGGTATTTCCGAAATGGGGGAAATGGAGGCGTTGCAGACTATCATTAAACCTACTGTGGGGATTTTGACTAATATTGGTGGTGCGCACCAAGAGAACTTTTTCTCTTTACAGGATAAATGTATGGAGAAGCTTACTTTGTTCAAAGATTGTGACGTCATCATTTATGATGGCGATAACGAACTGATCAGTTCGTGTGTGGCAAAATCTCTTTTTACCTCGCGTGAGATTGCTTGGTCGAAAAAGGACAATGAACGTCCGTTGTTTATTGAGTCCATTCAAAAAGGGGAACATGCTACCACTATTAAATACCGTTATCTGGGGATGCCGAATGAATTTAGTATTCCTTTTATAGATGACGCTTCTATTGAGAATTCGCTGCATTGTCTGGCTGTGGCTTTGTATATGATGGTTTCCCCTGAACAAATAACCGAGCGCATGGCGCGTTTGGAACAGATTGCTATGCGTCTGGAGGTAAAAGAGGGCAAGAATGGCTGTGTGTTGATCAATGATAGTTATAATTCGGATTTGGCTTCTTTGGATATTGCTCTTGACTTTATGTCGCGTCGTTCTGATGATAAAGGAAAAAAACGGACACTTATCCTCTCGGATATGCTTGAAACAGGACAGAGCGGCAAACTGCTTTATCGTCAGGTAGCCGAATTGGTACATAGCCGGGGAGTAGAGAAGATTATCGGGGTAGGAGAGGAAATTCGGACTGCTGCTGCCCGTTTTGAGATAGAAAAGTATTTTTTCCGTACTACAGAAGAACTGTTGGAGTCGGATTTGCTGGCTGGGCTGCGTAATGAGGTGATTTTGGTAAAAGGTTCGCGGGCTTTTCATTTTGACCGGATTTCAGATCGTTTGGAACTGAAAGTGCATGAAACCATTTTGGAGATCAATTTGAATGCTTTGGTTGATAACTTGAATTATTATCGCAGCAAACTGAAACCGGAAACAAAAATGGTATGTATGGTGAAGGCTTCTGCATACGGTGCCGGTTCATACGAGATAGCTAAGACACTGCAAGATCATCGTGTGGATTACTTGGCGGTAGCTGTAGCTGATGAAGGTTCGGATCTGAGGAAAGCGGGAATTACCTGTTCCATTATGATTATGAATCCTGAGTTGACAGCATTCAAGACCATGTTTGATTATAAATTGGAACCCGAGGTTTACAGTTTCCATTTATTGAATGAACTGATTAAAGCTGCCGAAAAAGAAGGGGTAACGAATTTCCCCATTCATATTAAATTGGATACGGGAATGCACCGTTTGGGTTTTGCACCCGAAGAGATTCCGGAACTGATAGACCGTCTGAAAAAGCAGACAGCTGTTATTCCACGTTCTGTATTCTCCCATTTGGTAGGCAGTGACGGGGCTCAGTTTGATTCGTTTACGCGCAGACAGATAGAAATGTTTGAAGCTGCTTCTGAATGTTTGCAGGAGGCTTTTCAGCATAAGATATTGCGTCATATCTGTAATACAGCCGGGATAGAACGTTATCCGGGTGCTCAGTTCGATATGGTGCGTTTGGGAATCGGTCTTTATGGAATTGATCCGTTTACCAATCAGATCATCCATAATGTAAGTACATTAAAAACCACTATTCTTCAGATTCATGAGGTTCCTAAGGAGGAAACAGTGGGGTATAGTCGTAAAGGACATTTGGAAAGGGATTCCCGCATTGCCGCTATTCCTATCGGCTATGCCGACGGGCTGAACCGACGTTTGGGAAATGGACATGCCTACTGTTTGGTGAATGGGCAGAAAGCGCCATACGTGGGTAATATCTGTATGGATGTATGCATGATTGATGTGACGGATATTGATTGTAAGGAAGGGGATAAAGCTATCATTTTCGGAGATGATTTACCGGTCACTGTCCTGTCAGAGATTCTGGAAACTATTCCATACGAGATCTTGACCAGTGTGTCTAATAGGGTAAAACGAGTTTATTACCAGAATTAACGAAAAAAAGAACGAAAGAAAAAGACCTGAAAAGGATGAACATACGTTACTTTTGCGTATCTTTAGGAAGTTACTAAAAATAGATAGCTATGAAACGTATATTCTTCCTTTTGTTATGTCTTTGTTTCTCGGTGTTGTCATTTGCCCAGAGAACGAATGAGACCAAGCAGTTGACCAAACAGGACTCTTTGCGTTTGCAGCAACTATTGAGCGGTCAAGTAGAAATTGTGATAGATGATGAAACACAGAAAGAGATTGACAGATTGTTCAATCCCGAAAAGTGGAAAATGAAATCAACTCCCTTCCCTAAAAAAAACATGAAGTTTGAAACGGAACTTCCTCGTTATTATATCTCTCAAATGGATACAATAGATGGTAGAGGGTATATCAGGTTATTGCCGTACGGACCGTTTGAAACTCCGGAAGAGGAACAAATTTATGTAGAGATTCCTATCAACAAAGAGTTGTTGGCAGGCTATGATCCTCGTTTGGAACCTGCGCCGGCAGGCAAATTTACTCCTAGCGCTTTGATGGTGGGGGCGGGTATCAGTGCTACGTTTGATGCCGATAAGCTGCTGGGAATCATTTTCAGTAAGAAAATGCGTGCAAAAGCCCGTAATGCCAAAGAGGCTGATGCCTGGAAGAGTTATTGAACTATTAAGTAAAGAAACGAATGCCGGATATATGTGGAATACACCGGGATCTTGTGAATTTCATGTTGAAAAAACAGGAGCCACGTTTGGATAGTGCCAGCCGTGGCTCGTGATTAGATATTGTTGAATTTGATTTATTCAACTGCTGATCTTATTTTATATTATTTATACTTACCTTTTTCCAAATGAAATTGTCAATTATTTCTTTGTCGCATTCCCCGTTTTTAGCTTTAATGTTCAGGTTTTCGAATGTAAAGTTAGTAAGTTGATATTGATCAGACTTTTCTACGCTGAAGAAATTATCGCATTTAAAATCAATGTTTCTCATTGTCACATGGTTTGAGTAAGAAACGGGAATGTCTTTTCTGTCTTTCAGGTCGAAGAATTGTGTCCAAGGCTTGATATACAGAAAATGGTCTGCATCTCCGGTGATATCCTCCACCAGAATATATTCATATTGTTGAGGAGTGTCCGGCCGCATCTTTAACCATAACAAACGATTGGCATTGGTGATGTGGATGCGTCGCAAGATAATATTGCGATTGTGGATGGATTCGCTTCCACAAGTGAGGGCGCCGTGGCAGAAGCCGTAGGTACAATCTTCGATGATGATGTTGAAATTACCTCCATTGTTCGGGTCTTGGTCTGCCCAGGGACCTTTGCCGCCTTTTAAGGCTATGGCGTCATCATTGACAGACATATAGCAGTTCTTCACCAGTACATTGCTGCATACATCAATATCAATGGCATCCGTACTTGGAGCCTTTACCGGTTTCTCCGGTGAGAAAATATAGAGGTTCAGTAATTTTATGTGATTGCATTTATAAAGATGGGTAGTCCAAAAGGGAGAGTTGATGAGGCGTACTCCTGAGAGTTGGACGTTATTGCTATGGGAGATATGAATCAGCCGGGGACGTAATTCATCCATATTGGTACATTGGGGATTGACTTTTCGACGAAGCCAGAATGATTTCCAGTATCTTAATCCGTTGCCATCAATCGTGCCTTTTCCGGATAACGTAAAACCGTCCACTTTGTCGGCATTGACCAACGCCGCGAAATATTTCAAGCTTTGCCCTTCCATGCGGGTATCTATGATGGGGAAGTTGCTGATATCATCACTTCCCTTCAACACAGCTCCTTCCTCCAGATGCAGGTGTGTTTTGGGTTTGAAGAACAGCGCTCCGCTTAAATAGGTTCCTTTGGGAATGACGATAACTCCGCCGCCATTTTGTGCGGCAGCATCAATGGCAGATTGGATTTTCTCTGTTTGTAACAGGGTGCTGTCATTGATGACACCGTAATCTGTCAGAATGTATTTCTTGCCTAATGTGTTTATATCTACTATCTTACTGTCCTTAAACCAATCGGATACAGGCGTGCCGTCCGGAAATTTTTCTTGTGCCAAAGACGGAAGGCATAGAAAGGCGGCACATACAAAAGTTATTAATTTCATGATTCTGCTATTAAATTAATCACTATTCACTTGTTTATTGTCGGAAATCAAACATCAAATTCAGATGTAACCCTTCATCCCCCGATTTGATACGGATATTACCCGGCTGGCTGTTCGGCCCTTGTTGCTCGATGGGTTTAAAGGAGCAAATAGCCGGGATGTCCAGCAGGAAGGATATATCTCCTTCGGGGAATTTGGGCATGGTGTCTTTTACGCGTCCTTTCGGTTCTTCGGGAGTGAACACATGGAAGAAGATACCGTCATTCCGGGAATAAACGGTGAACGGTGTCGTGTCACTTTCCAAAGTGGCCCAATACATATTGGCATGATATCCTTTGAATTCCGGATAAACCAGATTTTCAAAACTTTCTCCGGTGATGGTATTGTTGTACTCTTTGTGCCATACTCCATAGTTCGTTCCCGGAATCCGGTTTTTCCAGACACGGTACGGGCCGCGGCCCATCCATTTCATGCCGGAGCAATTCTTTTCAGGATAAGAGAAAGTCAGACCGAGATTGAATACTTTGGAGTCCATGAACGCGTCATCAAATCCACCTCCGCCGGAAGCCCGGTTCAGCAGAATGGCATCCATATAGAGTAATCCTTTGTCCGTAAGACGCCATACGATGGAGTCGGCGGCACCTTTGTACTTGGCACAGTAAACAGCTCCCTCGTTGCTGTTGCGGACATAACTCAATGTTGGCTCGTAGCGCATTTTCATGCCCACTGCCACAGGACCGTCTTTGAATGGAACTTCTGTTCCTCCTGATGTGATACGGCTGATCATGCCGGTAGTCGGGTCAAAAGTGACGGTTACACGGTCGCTTTTCAGTTCGATGGAGGTAGCGGTTTGAGTGGCGGTTGCCGGTTGTACCGCTTCCGGGGTCATCGGAGTCTGCGCCATTTTATGGTCAAAGTATTGTTTGGCCAGCCGGATAGGATAGGTCCAGTTACAGATACTTTTCCCCTCTTTGTCAAATGCCTCTAACTCCAGTACATCACCTTCCCGGAAAGAAGCAGGAAGAGTGAAGCGGGCTTTTCCGGTTTCACCTGGTGTGATGGCAGGCAGTTGTACATGGCCTTCTGCGATAACTTTACCGCTTTCCATGGCATTTTTCAAAGGTGTTTCGCAAGTACGTATTTTGTAAGTCATGCGACATTTGTCCAGGTTAGTATACGTATATTCATTAGTAACCAGGAAACTGCCGTCAAAGTGGTCGGTAATCAGCAGGGGTTTTAACTGGATGGGCGACCATTGTGCGCGGATAGCATAGTAACTTCCTTCTTTTTCTCTACGCGGACCAACTACCCCGTCAGGAGCATTGGATTTATCAGAATCCAATATGCCTCCTTTATCAGAACGTTTGGGGGCTTCGTCACAGAATACCCAGATAAAGCCTCCGGCAAACATGGGGTTCGTGCACCAACGATCCCAAAAGTCACGTAGTCCGGCACCGCCTCCCTGATCGTACATGGCATGCATGAATTCGGTAGGCATAAATACTTTATAGCCGTTGGTAAAACGTGCCACTCCGGTCAGATAAGTGGGATAATGGTGGGTGTCCAGATCATTGAAATCGGCCCAAGGGTGTACCATGTGGCGTTTCTGTAATTTATCGTATTTGGCGAATAAAGGATCCAGATTATAATTCCATCCTCCTTCGTTGCCATTACTCCAAATAATGATGGACGGATGGTTTACATCGCGTTCTATCATTTCTTTGACTAACTTAGGACCTACTTTTGAATCGTATCCGTTTTGCCATCCTGCCAGTTCGTCCATATAGACAATTCCTAATGAATCACACATATCCAGGAAATGTTCATCAGGCGGATAATGTGAACGGACCGCATTCATATTCATCTCTTTTACCAGCAAGGCATCCTGACGGCTTATAGCCGCACTGGTAGCACGACCTCCATCCACGGAAAAAGAATGGCGGTTGACACCTTTCACCACTAGTTTGGTTCCATTCAGATAAACTCCGTCTTGTGGAAAGAATTCAATGGTGCGGAAACCTATCCGCGTTTCACGGCTTTGCACCGTTTTCCCTTCGGGGTCTTTCAGTTCCAGTCTGGCTACGTACAGATTGGGGTCCTCTGTAGACCAGGGCCGGATATTCATCCAGTTTCCTTCCACCAACTGTTCCTTGTTCGAATCCTTAATCTGATGAGAAACGGTAGGTTTGTGTCCTTGAGTGTACATTTCTTTTCCATCCTTTAATGAACGGACGGAAACAGACAATTCATATCCTTTGGCATCCCCTTCCATTTCTATTGCCGCTTGCAATTTTCCATGCTGATCGGCGTTCAGAACAAAATGTCGCATATGGACTGCCGGGACAACTTCCAGCCATACGGGTCTGTAAATACCACCATACAGCCACCAGTCGGCTTTACGTTCGGCTGCATTGATGGATTTGTTGGCTGATTCTTTGGCTATCTTTACTTCAAGCAGGTTCTTTTTGCCGGGCTTCAATAAATCGGTGATATCATAACTGAAGCGGTAGAATCCTCCCTGGTGCATTTCGCCTGCGGGTTTTCCATTGATGAAAACTTCCGTGTCGGTCATCACTCCGTCAAAGAATATTTTTATCCGCTCACCGGGAGTTGTTGCCGGAGATTCAAATTTATATCGGTAAATACCCGTTTCGTCGCTTGGCCTTTCACCTTTTATAGTATACCAACGACCGTAAGTATATTCTCCGAATCCTTGCAGTTCCCAGTTGCAGGGTACTTCGATCTTTTTCCATTTCCCACTGTTTTGTCCTCCCGAACAAAAGAACTCCCAAGTCTTGGTGTTGTCAATACCGGTTCCCGATAAATAGATACGTTCGGGGTGCGGAGCTTGTGCCTGCACAGTTGGTCCACTCCACAGGGCAGCTATTGCTAAAGCCGCCAGTTTGGTCCATTTGTTTTTCATAATACCATTGAATACTGTTTTCATGATACAAAAATAAGGCGGGATAACCCGCCTTACAATGGAAAATCATACATTATGATGAAAAATGATACAATTCTAGGGGATTATAGTTGCGGAAGTGGGTGTGATAAGTGTGATTATTTAGGAGAAAGATTGGAACGCAAATGACGCGAATGACACAAATAAAGCCCCCTCACTACATAGAGGCAAAACCTACCGAAAGGTTAAATTTGTGTCATTTGCGTCATTTGCGTTCCAAATCAGACCGATATTTAGTTACTTTATTTCTATCCTCATGGGAGATTCCTTTTTATACTCAACCTTTTCCTGATTGGCATTGATGTTCTTGAAAACAATGTTTCCGGATCTTTCCCCTTCCACATTCACCATGATCTCTCCGGCGGGGAGTTTGAAATGTATATCCTCGAACAGGATGTCTTTTCCATCCAATATGTGAATGTCATTGTGCTGCGATTCTATCGTCAGCTTCCGCAACGTAAATCCGGCGGCATCATTCAGGGCACCGATTAATTTCCTGCATTTGATCTCTCCATTTTCCACCACTACCTGGTTGAAAGGTATTTCGGGAATACCATTGGCGGTAAAGAACTGGTCGGCTGATTCTACAATGAAATCTTTGATCAGGATATTCTTTACATCAGGCGTCAGCCGGTTTACTTTTCTTGCCGGATAGCGTGCGGCCAGTTCGCCCATATAATAAGCACTTCCCAACAAATCCCAGGTAAAGGCTTTTCCTACATTGATCATGCGCAGTCTCTCATAGTACGTGTTGTCACTGCCTCCTCCACGGTTGCGTCGTGTCTTGAAACGGATGCCGGTACGGGTTCCGTCGAATACACAATCGTGTACATACAGATTCTTGATCACTCCGGCTGTTTCACTACCACAAGTTATCCCGCCATGTCCATGCTGGGCCAGCGAGTAGCGGATAACTACATTTTCTGTAGGTTTGCCTACACGTAATCCGTCTTCTGCTCTACCGGCTTTCAGGGTAAAGCAATCATCACCACAGTTCAACGTGCAGTATTCAATCAGTACGTTTTTACAAGATTCTATGTCAATGCCGTCTCCGCTGGGCACCTTGGTAGAGTTGACGGTAATGCCTCTTATAATTACATTCTCGCAATAAATGGGTACCACATTCCACAAGGTACTTCGTTCCATCGTGATCCCTTCTATTAATACATTGGTACAGTTGATAGGAGAGATTGTTTTAGGACGATAGAAAGTCCTGCCTTCCATACCGTCATAGATACGTTGTTCTATAGGCATGTCCCACGGAACATCTTTTTCTACCACTGAAGCACCGTTAGGACGTTTTCTGATTTCAGCATCCATAGGTGGTCCGTAGATGGTTCCTTCTCCCGTAATGGCGATGTTGTTTTCCCCATTGGCGTAAATAAAGGCGGCCGGCCCCATTATTTCTACCCCTTCATGGCGTGTGAAAACCGCCGGCAGATAATCTTCCGCACGACCGGCAAACTCTATTTCGGCTCCTTTGGCTAAATGTAGATTAACATTACTCTTCAGTACAATACGGGCCGATTTCCATTTTCCCTCAGGAATGACGACTGTTCCTCCTCCTTGTTTGCTGACTTCGGCAATCGTCCGGTTCACTAAATCTGTAATAGGGGCATCTTCTGTCATTCCTTTGTCTTTCATATTGACGATGAAATCAGGGAAAACGGGACGCTTCAGTTGAGGCATATTGAAATAGGGATTCTTGATCGGAACGATATTCCGGGGCATGGCTTGTGCACCGACTTCATTTAAATAGGGGATAGCCGGTTTCAGTTCTGCTGTCAGTTTATCCAATACTTCCGGATTCGAGTTTGCTTGTATTGTTCTGATGTTATGAAGACTTGTGTCGCTTCGGACAGTATATAAAGATTCCCCATTGGTAATTTCATTGATATGGGATGGGGTATAGTTTTTTTGATTATCAGTTTGGATATTTGTATTTTCTATCTTTTGAGCGACACTTTGTGTGCTTGCCATACATATCCCGATACACAGTCCCCAAAAAGCGTTTCTTGTCATACTTAGTCTTTTAAAAGTTAAATGGCCTTCATTTTGCGGCTCTTATAGGTAATGACGTTTATAGATCGAATTTGTAACCATTGGATTTGTTCTTATTTTTATAAAGCGGTTCGATGTCTTCTTGTTTGTCTGTAAAGGGAAGAAAAAGGTTGTTTTTATAGGAGTTAAACCAAAATATGCTGTATATTTGAAGGCGAAATAATCAAATACCTATGAAAAAGTATATTATAACTCTGCTGTTTTGCACGTTGTTCTGTCATCCGGGCATTGCTCAAGGTTTGAAATCCGTTTCTATTCTGGGGGATTCTTATTCCACTTTCGAAGGCTATGTTCAGCCCGATACTAATTTTGTATGGTATCTGAAGACGCCTCCTAAAGGACGGAAGACAGATATGGTTTCTGTACGTAATACCTGGTGGCATCAGTTTATTAAGGAGAACAACTACCGTCTTTGTGTGAATAATTCGTTTTCCGGTGCTACTATTTGCCATACCGGTTACCGTTCGGAGGATTATAGCGACCGTTCTTTCATCACCCGGATGAAGGCGTTGGGCTGTCCTGATATTATTTTTATTTTTGGCGCGACTAATGATTATTGGGCAAAATCTCCTTTAGGAGAGTATAAGTATGCGGATTGGTCTAAAAAAGATTTGTATTCTTTCCGCCCTGCCATGGCTTATATGCTGGATACAATGATTGATTACTATCCTAATGTGGAGATTTATTTTTTGTTGAATGATGGTTTGGGAAACGAGATAACTGAATCAGTCAGAACAATTTGCAAACATTATCAGATCGATTGCATCGAATTGAAAGGGCTTGATAAGATGAGCGGCCATCCTTCGGTGAAAGGGATGAAACAGATTAGTGAACAGGTGAAGGCGTATATGGCTGTGCACGGAAAATAACATGATCGTTTTTAAAGCCTGTTTAAATTTTTGTTTTCATTTCAGAATGACAATGCTGATGCAAATTTAAACAGGCTAAAAGGAATATAATTCTTTTGATAAACTTAGTCAATGGTTTTATGAATCCTGGCTTTTGATGGGCGACTGATAACAAGTATCTTTGTGGCTTGATGAATGTCGCATCCAGACATTAGACCTCATCATTCACTATCCAACGTCCCGATTTATTGCTTCCTTCGCGTCTTATGTAACCGGCATCACGCAGTTCCTTGATTTTCTTTTCAATCGAGCGACGGGTGACGGAGAGTGCAGCTGCGATTTCATCAAGGGTGACAGCCGGATTACGCTGGATTTGTTCAATGATTTGTCCCGAACTTATCCCGAATTTATCCCGAATTTTATCCCGAACTTCCATCACATTGTGCTGAGATATAAGACTGCCTTGATGTCTCTTGAGGGTGTTTAAAATCTCTTGAAGCATAAATTCAATGAAAGGTCCTGAATCAGCTGTTGCAGTGCTGTGCTGTATTGCATTATAATAAGCTTCTTGATTGGCATAGACCATATTTTCTACGGGCAGATATTCAAAAAGCGGATGCAGTCTGCCTAAAATTAGTGATTGCCAAAGACGGCCCATACGCCCATTACCATCACTGAATGGATGAATAAATTCAAATTCATAATGGAACACACAACTGCGAATGAGTAAATGGTCTTTGGCCTGTTTGAGCCACTCGAATAAATCATCTATCAAAAAAGGAACGCGATCGGCAGGAGGAGCCATGTGTACCAATCTTTCTTCTGAGAAAACACCGACTCCACCACGGCGGAATTTGCCAGCATCGTCGGTCAGTGCCATCATCATTGTACCGTGTGCCTTTAACAAGTCATTTACATCAAACGGATTTAATTTTTCGTAAAGCTCATAGGTCTTTATAGCGTTTTTAACCTCTTGAATCTGCCGCAAAGGTGCCATAACTGTTTTACCATCAATAATGTCTTTCACTTCGTCTTCCGACAGCATGTTCCCTTCAATGGCCAATGAACTATGGATTGTTCTTACTCGATTGGCTTTTCGCAATCTCAGCCCATCGCTTTGCTCTAAACGAATGGCGTATCGCTCAATCTGTGCAGATATTTCTGCAATCAAGTTGATAGCGTTGGTTGATATGGTAAATGGTGGTATATACATGGTATAAACAATTATTTATCGTTGTACTTATCTGTCACTTTATGTAAGATAAGCTTAGGCTAAAGTACAAAAAAGAAACGAATAAGTGGATGCAAACTGGGCAAAAGTGCGATTCGAATTTCTGTATTCTAAATATAGTTGCAAGGAACGGATTTAATTAATATTGATAAATTGTCAGACATATTCCCATAACTTCCGGTTGATTTTAGTGTTAGATATAAAAAAAATCGGAAATTATGGGAAAGGGGGATTAAACTTACAATTATTCTTCCTTATATTCAAACCATTGGTATGATGCTTTATTTATCGATTGTTTTCCATTACTTGTCGCATATATTCCGACTCCCGTACCATTAAAGCGGTTGACCTTATTATCCGACACAGCATCTACACTTTGTACCTCTCCCACTTGATAAAGCATATCATTTGACAAACCAGCATAGAATGTTAATGTAGCTCCTTTGGCGACCAAGCGTAATATGACAGTTTTTTCCTTCCAAGGCAGTGTCGCAATTATTGTTTTTTTGCCTAGAAGTACTTTTGTCAAACGGATTTCATTCTTTCCTTTCAGTAATGAATAATAGCCTTTAAACTGTACGATACAGAACCAAGCCCGCCCATTCGTTCGCCTGACAGGTAGAGAAAGTCATTGTCGTGATGGCAGAAAAATTATGAGAATGTACACGGTGCAGAAGCATGGAAGGTCGGAGAGACAAAAACAAGTTGCCATCGGCAAAATGATGGAAAGGTTGCTCAGGGATACGCATTGTAGCCCATTCCGGTGATAAAGCAGAACTTTCAAAATCATTCTGTTTATCTGTCTTCGACACCGGCGTCCATGGTAAAAGTGGACGTTTCAATCGGTTTCCGATAACACCAATGCCGGGATTGAAGATAGGTTCACCGTTTTGAAAACTCACCTCACAAAGAAAGGTTTCGCGTCCTAAAGGCACCAGTCCTCCTTCCACAATTCGTTTACCGAGAAACACAGCATACCAATCTCCGGTCGGTGTCTGTACCAGATCGGCATGTCCGAGAGACTGCACAGGGTAGTCCTTGCCAAGATGGCGGTGTGTCAATACGGGATTGACGGTACAAGGTACATACGGTCCCCAGAGGGATTTAGCAGTGAGGGCGGTAACAGCATGGTTATAATCCGATCCTCCTTCAGCCATCAACAATAGATAGTGGTTCCCTATTTTTTTCTGTACAAAATATGGAATATCCACATCTTTTGTGCTCAAGGGGAGGGCGGCAAAAGATGAGCCTTTGAGGAAGGTGCTTAGAAGCGAACTCTCAAAAGAAAGGGCCACTCGACTTGAAGGAAGCTTCGGCACTCAAAAGCAACATTACTCGCTCGCAAGGATAAAGGCAAGGAAGAGGAAGACGGAAATCCTGTGGATTTTCTTCGGAATACATACGGCAAATGCCATACTGATGATTGACAAGATTAGGAATAGAACGGGGAAAGCTGCATGATATGAGTTTATTGAAAGAATCAGAAGAGGTCAGCAGACTTCTTCCGGAACTTCATGTCTTGCCCAATAAGAGTATATGAGAATAGACAGAAAAATGACAATAAAAATGGCATATGAAGTGATTATACTCTATCATCTTCATATGCCATGGTATTTTTTATAGGATTTACTGAATGTCCCTAAAAAACAATCGTCAAATGGCTTTCAGTTATAATCCGATCTCGATGATTAGAGCAGGTAAACCGGAAAGTTTTTTCATTGTGATTTCATTAAAGTTTCTTTTTTAGCCTTTAAAAATGAAGAGAGCTTATTAATTTCGCTTCTATACTTTCGTTCGTTGACCCTGTTCTTATTTTCTTCTGGATCTATGTGATGGTCAAACAACATTCGAGAATGAATCTTTTCTTTTTGTTTCCATTCCGCATAGTTGTATCTATTGCTAACAGCATTGTCCCCTCCTTCCCATTGGATATATACTTGGTCTTTTATTTTTGCTTTTAAATTTGTTAAAATAGGAACAAAACTAGTGCCATCTAATTGATTCTTTGGTATGGGCAAATGACAAAGTTCACATAGTGTCGGATATAAATCTACGAATTCTACCATGGACTTAGTCTTTCCTTTTTTCAATCCGGGAACACGTACAATTAAAGGAACGTGAGTAGAACGATCCATTAAATTATGCTTACCGAGAAAGTTATGTTCCCCTAGATGCCAGCCATGGTCTCCCAGTAATACAACGATGGTATTATTTGCTAAACCTAATTCATCCAGAGCGTCCAATACTTTCCCTATTTGTGCATCAACATAACTCAGACAAGCATAATATCCATGTTTGGCTTCTTTCTGAAAAGAAATATCATCTGCTGTGGTGGTACGTGCGTAAGCGTAGATTTCTGTAGAGTTTTTAACCTCATTCGGTAGATCTTTAGGACGAAAACGATTGTTAGCAACTGGAATTTTCTCTCGGTCATATAAATCCCAATATTTTTTAGGGGCATTAAAAGGTAAATGTGGTTTCCAAAATCCACATGCCATAAAGAAAGGTTTTCCTTGTTCTTTTAAACGTTTTAAGTCTGCAATGGCTTTTAATGCCAGTTTTCCGTCATCATAAGCGGTGTCAGGTACTTCAGCCCACTCACAGAAAGGTCCACGCATTGTTTTGGGATTGATAGTTCGTGCGGAGGCTTCATTCATCCATAATTCCCATTTATTGTATTCTGCCCAATATACATCATATCCGTCGGGATGTTTACGGTAAGGGGGTTCACTCCATGAATTAGCATGATCTGAAAGATGGTGGAAAACCTTGCCGTTTGAGATTGTGTAATAGCCATGTGATGTAAACCATCTTGATATCGGAATTGCGGTCGGGCAATCTTTGCTGGCATAAGCGGAATAGTTGACAAAACGATCTGGATAGTGTGGATACACTCCTGTTAATAAGCTGGCGCGTGAAGCTCCACTTACTGGGATATTGCAGTAAGCGTTCTGAAATAATAACCCGCTGGCGGCAAAACGGTCAATATTGGGGGTCTTTACTTCTTTTACCCCATAGCATCCTAACTCAGGGCGCATATCGTCTGCCATCAAGAATAGAACGTTCATTTTCTCTGTCTGTGAAAATACAGACAGAGAAGAGAAGGCAAGCATTGAAATGCTTGAAAACAAAGTGTATTTTAACTGCATAATTTTATTTATTGTTTTCCCATCCAGGATTTTGTTCGAGAGCAGGATTGAGTGCCAATTGATTTAGAGGAATTGGATTTAGATAGTAATGTTCCAACCACCCTATGGGTTTCTCGAAATAATATACATATCCTTCATTGTTGGATGGACCATTCATAACTTTTACATTAAATTCACTTGCATCTTTTAAATAGACTCCAGTAGGTTGTTTGTTTACATAATGTCCTTTTTTCCATCGGCGTAAATCGTCCAGACGAGTTCCTTCACCCATTAATTCAACGCGGCGTTCACGGCGGATTTCCCATAGTAAAGGATTTACATCTTGATCTCTTTCAGGATCAAAATCTGTGGTAATATCTGTCAAGACCATGTCGGCCACGTGAGCACGTTTCCTCAGTTTGTTAATAGTTTTATCTGCTATAGATTGATCGAATAGCCCTAGTTCATACATTGCTTCGGCATAATTCAACAGTATCTCGCCGAGTCTGAATAGGGGAGCGTCTGTAGTACAAACTCCATTGGCAGTGCTGGCATCGGTATGGGTATTATAGTATTTCCATACCCAGAAACCCATTTGGCTGGCATTCCATCCCTGTCCCCAATTGACATTTTTAAAATGGGGTTGCCCTTTGGTTATAAAACCTTTGAAATTAGATGTCGGCAACCGGTGATAAGTTTCTTTAGAAATTGTTGCCATCAAGTCAATATACTCGCGTTCAGAGGGATTATCTGTGAACTTCCATTGAGTAGTAGAGGCACTTGCTAGACTTACCATATAGGGAGGACATACTGTGTGATATAGACGATAATCTCTGTTGCGGAACTGTGCATACACATCTTTGTCACCTCCGTATGTGGTACTGTTTTTGATAGGATGTCCGTCACTGCACAAATAACTGTCCACGGCATCTTTGGTTGCTTCTATTTGTGACTCGCCGGTTCTTACCATACGTGTGAGTCCATGGCATAGCTGGCTGGTAGCATACTCTTTGTATAGAATAATTCCATTGATGCCAGCTAAAGACTCTGAGTTGAAAAGTTCTTCATAGTTGGGGTGTAGGGTAGTATATTTATTCATGACTTCCTTGGAAGCCCGTGTACATTCTTCTAAATAGGTTGTGGCATTTGGTAGGGCATGATATTTTCTCCATGTCCCTTCAAACAAACAAAAACGGGAGATTAATGATTGTACTACAGCTCGATTGATTGTATTATTGCCATCTCCGTCTACTTTGATATGTTCTTCTGCGTATTTCAAGTTATTCAGAATATTTTGGGCCACAACATCCCGTGGGTCTCTAGGGAAATATAGTTCCTCGCTGTCTTCTGATAAGGTATGTTCTACCCATGGTAAGTCTCCATATAGAGACAACATTTTAAAATATTTATAAGCGCGAAAAAAATATCCAACACTTCTCCAGTGTGCTTTTTCTGCATCATTCATGGATGATTGGTCTATATTGTCCAACATTAAATTTACCCGGCGGATGTATTCATAATCCCATGAATCAGAGGATGCAGGTACCTTAGCTTTTTGATACGCCCATTGGCTTTCATTGCCTGAGACATGCTTGATCATATTGTCAGCTTCATAATCTCCTTTAAAGATTTCATCAGTTTGTCCTGTTTTATATGCATAGCCGAAAAAGACGTTATACAGTCCCCAAGAGTAAGTCTTGAAGTTTTCATATGATCGGAAAGAGGTTAATTCCGTTTGTTGATCTTTAGGATATACCTCCATAAAATCATTATTTAAACAAGAGTTCATCAACAGGAAGAGTCCTGCTGCTACTATATATTTTTTCATAATGTCAGCTTTTATTATAAACTTAAATTAATACCAAATGAGAATTGACGCATATAAGGATAAGTAAATCCACGTTGTCCCAAATTGTCTGTTACTACACGTTCAGCATCTATCCCTTTGGGCAGATGATCAAATGTAAAGAGGTTCTCTCCACTAAAAAATACTGATAAGTTAGTAATACCCAGTGGCTTGATCAGTTTTATGGGGAAGGTATATGATAAACTGATATTGCGTATGCTCAAATATGCTCCATTTTGCAAAAAACGGGTTTGTGGTTTTTGATTGGCTTTAGTGTTTCCTTCTGCCTTTTCATATAAACGTGGGAAATAACTGTTTGTATGTTCTGGAGTCCAGTAATTCAATTGAGAGTCAAACAAAGTTGAGTAAGCATCGTAATGTGGATAGAATAGCTCGTTCATGAGCCAAAGATCCCGTTTGCCGACTCCTTGTAAAATAAATGACAGTGAAATACCTTTCCATGTTGCACCACCACGAATTCCGTATTGATATCTGCGAGTATCATTACCGATAATACGAGTGTCGCCTGGTTCGTTTGATGTGTTTTTACCATTGTTTATGATACCATTCCCATCAAAATCCACATAAAGTATATCTCCCGGATTAGGATTATAACCTTCCACTTTGGGAATATTGTTTTTTAACTTTCCTTGACTGTCAAAATCTTCGGTAGTATATAAGCGGTCTGTAGTATACCCCCATATTTCACCTAATTCCATTCCTTTCCGGTAAATCAGATTGTCATCCGAATCTTTTCCTAGTAAGCCTACCTCATTGTCGTATTTTGTGATTTTCGTACGCGAGTCATATAGGTTAAAACCTAAATAATATTGCACATTGCCGATACGGTCATTCCAATCCAAGGATATTTCCCAACCTTTGGCGCGTAAGTCGGCAGAGTTTTGTAATGGGGCTTTGGCACCCAATACTCCTGGAAGTTCCATACCTGGAGCCAACATTCCTTTTGTATCCCGTTGGTACCAATCAAATACAACATTTAGGCGGTTATTAAACAGTCCTAGGTCAAAACCGAAATCCAAGGTACTAACTTTTTCCCAAGTGAAACTATTGCTGACTAGGGCTGGAGGAGCCAATGTTGTAGTAGCTTGTCCGTTTACAACCCAATTAGCCAATGGAGAATCCATGCCAGGAATAAAAGCATAAGGTTCTATACTTTGATTACCGATATTACCATAAGAACCTCTCAATTTTAAGTTAGAAAGAAAAACTTTACTCCATTCCATAAATTGCTCTTCACTGACACGCCATCCTACGGAAACAGAAGGAAAGAAGCCGAAACGATTTTCTTTAGGGAATTTCGAAGAACCATCATAACGCCCGTTTGTTTCGAGTAAATATTTACCGGCATAAGAGTAATTTATCCTATAGAATAATCCTCTGACATGGTATTCTTCAAATTCATCACTGTTTTTATAATCTCCTGTAGCTTGTGATAATGAGGGTAAATCTTCGTTAATCATATCTGTGCGTGACGCTTTCATCATCTTATAGGAATTGCTTTCCTGATTGAAACCAGCCATAATTCCAATGTCATGTTGGCCTAATGTTTTGTTGTAATTGGCATATACATTAAAAGCATTATAATTGGTTGCCCGATTTTCTATTTCATATTTCGAATTTGAAACAGACTGTTCTTTGCGGAAGTTAGCTCCGTGAGCATAAGCAAATTTCTTATCGAAAGTTGTGATTTCTCTGGTCTTTCTATTAAATGTATATTCACCGATTATTTTCAGATCTTTGAACGGAGTAATAGTCAGCTTGCCAAAGATGCGTAAATCGTTTCTGTCATTTTCTTTAGGTGCTGACAGATTGATGAAATTATGAGGAGTATTGATAGGCAAGATTTCACCATCCAGTTCCATATTACCTAATGGAAAATAAGATGGAAAGGCTACTGCTGCTCCCCAAATACCATAAGAAGCTGAAGTATAGGGAAGTTCTGAATGTGAATTCGCATATTTGATGTCTAACTCCGGAGTAATCCAGGAATGAATGTCGGAGCGGATGTAAGATGATATATTATAACGTTTGTATGAGTCTTTGTCTGTAACAAGAATTCCATTTTGATTCACCATACCGGCTGACATTCTGTAAGATATTGATTTATTACCTCCTCCAACAGAAATGTTATGTGTTTGTTGAAAACCTGTTTCCATCATGTCGTTTAAGAGATCTGTTTCTTGTAAACTGTATCGAAGTCCGTCTACAACGGCATAACCGTCAGGATAATTGCTTGAATTAGTATTATATTCTTTCAATAACTCTAACCAGGTATCTACATTTTGTCCTGTCTGATATGATACTGTTCCCATATCTTTATAAGCTTGTACTGTTTGTAACGGAGTTGCTTTATGGGGTAAATTACTGGGCTTACTGAATGAGAAGTTATTAGAGTAGTTGATAGAGAAGCGAGTGTCTTTCATTCCCTTTTTAGTGGTAACTAGGATAACTCCGAATGCAGCGCGTGCACCGTAAATAGCCGAAGATGCGGCATCTTTTAATACAGAGATAGATTCAATATCATTAGGATCCAGCATATTTATGTCCATCTCTACATTGTCAACTAATACAAGCGGGGCACCTTCATTGATGCTGTTCACTCCACGGATATTGAAAGACATTTCAGCACCGGGTTGGCCTGATGTGCCTGTTACCTGCAGTCCCGGCATTGCTCCCATCAGTACATTACTAACCGAAGTGACAGGACGATCACCCAATATTTCATCCATTTTTACACTGCTTACTGCTCCTGTCAGGTTGGCCTTTTTTTGTACGCCATATCCTACGACTACTACCTCTTCCAAAGTTTCAGTATCTTCCTTTAATACAACATTAAGTTCTTTCTTTCCAGAAACCTTCACTTCTTGAGAAACATACCCAATATAAGTAATCTGTAAAACGGCATCTTTGGGAGTATCCAGAACGAACCGCCCGTCTATATCTGTGATTGTACCAGTTGACTGGCCTTTTACGATGACATTGGCACCGATTACCGGTTCGCCATTCGCATCTTTCACAATACCTGTCACCTTATTTTGTTCTTGCTGTATTCCTTGCACAATCTCAGTAGAAAGAATGATTTTCTTTTCAAGCACCGAATACTTCACATTCGTTCCTGCGAAAATCTGATCCAATATCTTGAAGATATTATTGTTGTTTGCCGAAACTGATACAATACGTTTCAGATCTACGTGTTTATTGTTGAAGAAGAAATCAAACCCCGATTCTTTTTTCAGCTTTTCCAACACAGTGCCAACTGTTTCATTACGCACTTCAAGACTGATCATGGTCTTTTGCGCATACGACTCTGCCGCATAAGTCATACTTAGCGAACAGATTAAAAAGAGTACACTCAGTTTCATAGGTAATGGAGTTTTATTTAAGATTAACCTACACGACTTTATCATCCATAATAATTGGACGCTAAAATAAATTTTCATAATTTTGTAATTGAGATAAAGTGAATAAAATGTTGTCTTTGCTTGTCGCCAAACAAGCATGGAAAGATGATTTTTTCATACGGGGTGATACGCCAATATCCTCCCGTATGTTTTTGTTTAGGGAGCCTGTTGTCTGTTCATTTTTCTAGTATTTAAATTAAGGGTTAAACGTATATTAGTACACTTCTATTTTCAGCTTTTCCGTCTTTATATCTGCACTGTCAATGTAACGCCAGCGTATGTGGGAAGAAATCCGGAAATATTCCATAATACGCTCCAGACGCTGATGGGTGAATGTTCCTGTGAACGAACAGCCTTTCAGCCCCTTGTTGGACAATACGAATTCCACATTGAACCGCTTTCCAAGCATGTGCAGCACTTCATCCAACGGAGTGTCATTAAAGATAAGCTTGCCGTCTTTCCATGAAATCTCCGATTCGCCCGAGGTAGCGTAGCACTTGATATCTCCGGTTTGTGGGGAATAAACCAGCTTCTGTCTGGGGGAGAGCATACTCTTTTGAAATTTTCCTTTGCTATTCTTATAAATAAACCCTACGCTGCCTTCGATAAGCGTGGTGGAAATGGGAGTTTCATTACCGTATGCTTCCACATTAAAACTTGTTCCGTACACTTCCACCTGCGAATGGTGAGGGGTGGAAACGATGAATCGTTTCCGGGGATGTTGGGTCACATCGAAATAAGCTTCACCGTTTAATTCCACTTGGCGTACATCGCCGGCAAAAAAGGTGGGATAGCGGAGGGAGGATTCCGAATTGAGGTGAACTACCGTGCTGTCCGGTAACAGGACGGAGGTAGTCATGCCTGCATTGGTTTTTATTTCCACCATCTGAGCGGTGACTACCGGCTGCTGTCTGTCCGTATACAGAGCCAATACACCTATCAGGAGGGGAACGGACAGGATGGCCGCAATGCGTTGTGTCCATCCCCACCAGGACAGGTTTCTAACTTTTGTTCTGCTTTTTACCTTGTCTAATGCCTTTTCCGTATCTATCTTCTTTGTGATGTGCTGTGTGTCTACAGCTAGATAGAGCGTATTCAGCTGCTTGGCTATACGCAAATGCTCCTCATCGGCATTCAGCCAGGCTTCTATCTGTTCGTTCTCCGGCGGAGTGGTGTTTCCTTCGAAATACTTGGTCAACAAAGTTTCTATATCGGTATGGTTTTCCATGAATTATACTTTAATGTTTTCCTTTATATTATTAAGACAAGCGAGAATGAAAGGTATCTAAACGAAAAATGCTTTTTTTTAAAAAAAAGTTTTTTCCGATAAAAACAACTATCTTTGTACACAAGGAAAACAGTTATTATACTATGAATCATACCGTGGAAGACTTGTCTTTGTTTAATGCTCTCCGACAGGGGGATGGTAATTCTTTTGACCATTTATTCAGAAGGTACTATCCTATGCTGTGTGCCTATGCTCACCGCTTGGTGTCGCTGGAAGATGCCGAAGAGATTGTTCAGGAGGTGATGTTATGGCTGTGGGAGAATCGTGGGGATTTGATAATCGAGTCTTCATTGAATCAGTATTTGTTCAAAATGACTTATCGGAGGGTCTTGAACCACTTGACGCGGGAACAGGTGAAAACCAAGGCGGAAGCTGCCTTTTATGAGCGGACACAGGCGGCATTGTGTGAAGTGGACTATGGTCGTTTTGAGGAATTGGACCGGAAAATAAAGGAGGCGATGGCTGCTCTGCCCGACAGTTATCGGGAAGCCTTTGTGATGCATCGCTTTAAGGAACTGAGTTATAAAGAAATTGCTGAAGTGCTGGATGTGTCGCCACAGACGGTGGCTTACCGCATCCAGCAGGCATTGAAGCTGCTTCGTGTTTCCTTAAAGGATTACTTGCCTATGCTGGTATGGCTGGTGGGCTGAAAAGTACCTCTTCCTGAGTTTCCCTTGTTTTTTCCTTCAAATCCTTCAGCCCCTTCGCAAACGCCCGTCAATAAAGAAAAGCGGCTGAAGGATTTCCTCCCGGAATTCCTTCAGCCTAGTGTAGAAGTTTCAGCTCTTTATGGTTTGAGCTTCGTTTGTAGAAGTTTTCTATTATATTGTTTCGTTGTATATTTACTTTATTGTCAGGTCCGTGTCGTTTGTTGCCGATACGTTTTCCGTTTCGTTCTCCGGTTCGGGCAATTTCTCTTTTCCGTAGAATCCCGGCATCGGTTCATAGATGGGGTTGCGCGGAATGGAGATATTGCGCAGTTTTTTATCTTTCGCCAACTGAGCGATATAACGTCCCGCGGTAGCTCGTGTCAGTCCGCATAACGATTCAAACTTCCGGCGTGTCAGCACGCTGTTTGTCAGGAAGTATTCCGTCAGTGCCTCGTCTATACTCTCTTTGGTTACCGGCATGGAGTGCGGCTTGTATTTCGAACGCTCGGTCTTGACGTCGCTCAACTGATGTTTCAGGTATTTGTCCGCACGGAATGTCACCGATTTGAATTTCACCTTGTTGGCACGTGTGGAGCTTGGTGTCCGTGTCTCGGGGCAGGTAAGCGATATATGGAAATATCCTATCCCTTCGATATGTACCCGGGCACCGTCCTTCAAGTAGTAGGCCAGTTTCTCGCTGAGCGAGATAATGGTTGCCTTGATGTCCGCCACGGTGAGCGAGGAGCCGTACTGTATTTCCCGCGCCAGATAGTCGGTGTTGATGCGCTGCCAGTTTACTACACGGGCGTGATAGCGCTTCTTGCGCGTACCTATCGTATTGGGTGATTCATAAAATTCAAATTTGATAGCCATTCGCTTATTTGTTTTTATCCGGTTGTTTATGCTTTCTTGTACGGAAGAGTTTGCTGCAACTTCCTTTCAAGTTAATCGTTTCACTTTAGTGATGAAATAATATCACTTGAGTGATGAAGTTGTATCACTTAGGTGATGAAACTTCATCATTCTAGTGAAACGATTAACTTGACGGTGCAAAAGTATGAAATAGTCTTGATAAAAACGAATAATTTCCCAGTTATTTTCGCTTAGTCACTTTTTTGCGGTAGTGTGGGGTAAATGCTTGTAAAAGGGCATTTTGAGTGTTATCTTTGTGATATTACACAACCCCAAATAATGAAAAAGGATGAAAAAATTAGTGGAAAATTTACTGAGTTGGTGCAAAAAGAGTATGAAAATGAGGAGATGCGTGGGAAAAAGCACGGCTCCGGTTACCGGGCAGTCGGTGGGGCAAACCGAAAATGCGGAAGGGGTGTTGCCTTCAATGGCTACGGAAACGGTGGATGATATTGTTCTTCCAGCGGCTGTCGAAACAGCTGGTATGGCAGAAACTATCGATGAAAAGGCGGCTTTTGGCAAATCGGGGCGCAAGAAGCCGGAGAATATGCTGGATGCCTTGCAACGCTTCTTGACCATATGCTATGATTTCCGTTACAATCTTCTCACTGAACAGACGGAGTATCGTGGGAAAGAGGTGCCGGATGAAGAGTATGCCATGGTGGCTCAACGTGATTTGAATACATTCTGCCTGGAGGCGCGTTCCGGTGGCATCAACTGCTGGGATAAGGATGTGAGCCGTCTGCTCCATTCCAGAAAGGTGGAAAACTATCATCCTTTTCTGCATTATATGAGCCACTTGCCTCAATGGGACGGGGTGGATCGTGTTACTTCGCTGGCTGTGCGTATATCGCGTAAGCCGATGTGGGTAAAAGGGTTTCACCGTTGGATGCTGGGTGTTGCCGCCCAATGGCTGGGGCAGGCACAGGATTGCGCCAATGCGGTGGCGCCTATGTTGGTGAGTCGTGAGCAGGGGAAGCGCAAGTCTTCTTTTTGCAAGATTTTGATGCCCAAGGAACTTACACCTTATTATATAGACAAGTTCGACCTGACGAGCGAGAGTGGATGTGAACAGAAACTTTCGCTTTTCGGACTGATCAATATGGATGAGTTCGACAAGTACCGTGCCGGGCAGATGCCTGCCTTGAAGAATCTGATGCAGATGACCACACTGACTTTCCGCAGGGCACATCGTCCGGCATTCAGTCATCTGCCCCGTATCGCCTCTTTCATCGGTACGTCCAATATGACGGACCTGCTGACTGATCCCACAGGAAGCCGCCGTTTCCTTTGTGCGGAAGTGGACGGCAAGATTGACTGCACACCGCCCGATCATGCGCAGCTGTTCGCCCAGCTGAAAGCGGAGCTGGCCGGAGGAGAGCGTTACTGGTTCTCGGAAGAGGAAGAAAAGGAGATACAGCACAGCAACCGGAATTTTTATAAAATGCCTGCCGAACAGGAATTGTTTTTGCGTTGTTTCCGGATGCCGCAGGAAGGGGAGTTGTCCAAGCCCTATACCACGACGGATTTGTTCAATTATTTGCAGAAACATTATCCGGCGGCCATGCGTGGGGTGACTCCGAACCGGTTGGGCAGGATGATGGTTGCATTAGGGATACAGCGTGTTCATACCGAGTATGGCAATGTGTACCGGCTGGTGAAGCTGAAGGATTCTTCCGCGGCCTGATACTTTTTCCCGGTGTGATCCTTCAGCTGGAACGCCCTTCTGCAAAGGGTTTGCGGGAGGGCTGAAGCTTTTGAAGGATTTTTCAGGGGGAATCGTATAAGGGGAAATAAATGAAAAAGATTGCTTAGCGATTTATTTGTTCGACTTTTTTAGTGGTGGCGTTTTTATCTATAAAAACATGGAAGTGACAGTTTACATATTTATTGCATTGTTTCTTCTTGGGATTGTCCGGAAACGAGATACTCCAAGTTTCATGCTGCTCCGGGAGATACTTTGCAGTTGAAAGTTTCCTTCCGGTCGGACAGTATAGGGGTGTTTGTCCGTGAATTTCATATCTATGGCAATTTTTCCTTTTTGCCACTTGGTCTGACGGTGGAGGGCGATTGCATATAAGGCAAGCTCATAGCATATAAGGGAAAGAATTAACAGGATAATTTTGTTTTTATCGAAGGTTTATTGCTAACTTTTTCTTCATTTTCTTTTAGGGTAGTCAATAACCTTTTTAGTATTATTGAACCAGCTTTAGTCGGTCCTAGTGTTTAATTTTAAAATTTTGGTAAAAAGATGCCGAAGTATTGTAACCATTTTCTTTTTGATTAAACCGACAAGTTGCAAGTTCTTGAATTTCTTCCTAGCTTTGTATTCGTTTGTTTTCAACAGGAGTACTTGCGTGAAGAATATGAAAAACATAGGAAGGATAGTATTACCAATCATTATTTTGTTATTGACTGTGCGGATAAATGCCGTTCCGGTCAAAGCATTTGATATGATAGTAAGAAACCTTCCTAATTCGGAACAGTTGCCGACCAAAGAATTGCTTTGTATTTTCCAGGATTCGGAAGGATATATGTGGTATGGCACTGAAGGGGGAGGCTTGTGCCGTGATGATGGATATACGGTGAAAGTATTCCGTTCTGATTTCAAGAACCCGGGAATCTTGGAAAACAACAGTGTGACGTGTATTACTGAAGACGGTGAAGGGAAAATATGGTTTGGAACGAAGCGTGGCGCCTATATTTTGTCAAAAACAGATTATGAGATAAGGGCGCTTGCTGATGAAACGATAAAGAGCTGGACTATAACTACAATGACAGCGACGTCTGATGGTACGATCTGGATTTCGACTAACAGGCATTTGTTTCGATACAATGAGTCAGGGGAAAGAATTGGAAAATACATTCTTAAATGGAAAGGACGGGAGAATACCGTCAATTCTATTTATGAGGATAAGAAACAGAATGTTTGGGTAACTCAAGCAAAAGGCGGGCTTTTTTGCTATGATAAGGTAAAGGACTCTTTTATTTCATATCCTTGGCCCTATGATGAGTATCCCACAAGCATGACGGAAGATCATAACACCCCGTATTATTGGGTTACTACTTGGGGAAAAGGTATTGTACGTTTTGATCCCAAGGCACAGGATACAGACAAAATGTTTGGATTGCAAACAGTGGATAATGCGTCTTCTAACTCCGATACCCGAAAGCTTCATCATATCATACAAGATTCTGTTAAGGGATATTTGTGGGTGATTGCGGCAGATAATTTATATGCCTATAAAATAACGGCCGATGCATCTTTGGATAAGGTAGATCTCTCCCGTTTATTATCAGCTGACAGGAAAATCCTCACAAAGATTCTTTCCGATCAATCCGGAAACTTATGGGTGACAGGTTATTATCCTTCTTCTTTCATTATTTCTTTTCTTCCTAATGAAGTGCTTCCTTTGTCTATGGAAGGGGTAAAGCAAAATTTGGGGGTAATCGCGTCTCCTATGCAGTTTTCTCAAGAGAAAAATTATTATTGGATCAGGCAAAAAAAATTGGGGCTGTATGCTTATGATCCCCAAAGAGATCGTATGTCTGTTGTTAAGAATGACAGGGAGCTTTCTTTTTTCTTTGAGAGGCCATCGGATAGAGAGGGACTCTATATGGTAAGGGATCATTCGGTAATTTTAATTCGGTATAAGGAGAACCGGCTTTTTGAATCCATCGTATGTGCCATACCCATTAAACAAGGTGAGCGTATCCGTGCTTTGCATGATGACCACCATGGAAATCTTTGGATAGGGACTACTTACCATTTATTTCGGTATAGCTTGGAGGAAGACCGATTGACTACAGTTTGTGATGATGTTAGTTTTATAAATGCTATCGTTTCGTCTAATGAAGGAGTTGTTTATTTTGCAACTGAAAGTAGAGGGTTGTGGAGAATTTCCGGAGAAAGCCGGTTGCAAATAAAGGATACTGGAGAAAATTATTCGGTATTGACTGTCGCACCGGACAACAATCTTTGGGTGGGTACTAAACAGGGCAATGTGTATAGTTATTCTCCGGATACGAATGATTTTATTTCCCGGACAAAAGATTGTGGATTGACAGGGGATGCTGTGTTGGATATAAAATCGGATGACGATGGGAATCTTTGGATTCTTACATCACAGCGGGTGATGGTCTATCATCCCGGAACACATATCTTTACTATGATGTCTTGTACTGATTCTTGGATAAATCTGGAAGATTTCCAGTCATTGTATAAAGGTCCTCGGGGAGAAATGAGTGTGGGTGGACGAGGTGGAATTGTGACTTTTCCTCACTATAATGAAAAAAAGAGAAGGATACCTGAGCCAACGGTGCGTTTGACATCCGTCGAAATGAATAACACCTCTGAAATCGGGGTGGATAATCAAAAGAAAATAAGCCTGTCTCCTCATGAGAGAAATGTGAAATTGTTTTTTTCTACTTTTGACCATTTGAATACGAATAAGGTAAGATATGCTTATCGTTATAAACAAAGAAACGATAATTGGGTGGCTTTACCGGCAGGGGAAAATAGTATCGGCTTGTCTGATTTGTCAAAGGGGGAATTTGAACTGGAAGTCCGTGCTACAGATGAGAATGGTCTGTGGAGTAAGAGTACATTGACGGTTATGATCCAGTGTCTGCCTGCTTGGTATGAAACAGGTTGGGCGTATTTGTTTTATATACTTGTTGTTTTATCGGTGGTGTGGGGATTGGGCCGGATGTATATGAAATTACGGAAGCCCATTATTGCACAGACTGTTCTGCCACTGGAACAAAATCCGGAGCAAAGGCATGAGATAGATCCATTGCCGGAAGAAGGAAAAGTAGAAGCGAATTCTATTTCAGCATCTGATGAGCAATTAATAAGGAAGGCATTGGATATGGTTGAGAAGAACCTTAGTAATCCTGAATATTCCATAGAAGATTTAAGTAGGGATATGTGCATGAGTCGTGCTACTCTTTACCGGAAGATTACATCTATCACCGGAAGTTCGCCTTCTGATTTCGTGAAGAATGTACGTCTTCGTAAAGCTGCCGAATTATTGAAAGAAGGAGGGCTTTCCATTGCTGAGATAGCTGATCAGGTTGGTTTTAATACGCCTAGTTATTTCACAAAATCATTCAAGAAACTGTTTGGGGTATTGCCTACACAATATAATAAGTGATGTTTTAGTGATAAGAAGGAGATAGCTTTTGTGGCAGTTGATGGAGGAATAATTATAAATATGATTCATAAAGTTCAATTAAAGTGTATAAATTTCCATGTTAATGAACAAAAATACATTTTGGGGCTTTATAAATAACGATATATTTGTAAAATGCTGCTTGAATATTTCAGATTGAAAGAAATAAGGTACTCATTTTACATTTAAGACCATGAAAGAACTAAAGATGTACATCGATGGGCGATTCATCGAAAACCAATCCGATAAGTGGATTGATGTATTGAACCCTTCTACGGAAGAAGTGATATCTAAAATGCCTGATGGCACACCGGAAGATGCACGTGCTGCTATAAATGCTGCCGTGAAGGCACAGCTTTCTTGGGAGAGTCTTACCTCTATTGAACGTGCCGGCTATTTAACTCGGATTGCACAAGGTATCCGCAAGCGGGAACAGGAATTGACTGATATTATTATCCGGGAGGGTGGAAAAACAAGAGGATTAGCTAATGTAGAGGTGTTATTTACGGCTGATTACCTTGATTATATGGCCGGATGGGCCCGTCGCTATGAAGGGGAAATCATTCCTAGTGACCGTCCTCACGAAAATATATTTGTCTTTAAGAAACCTATTGGGGTGACAACAGGCATCCTGCCTTGGAATTTTCCTTTTTTCTTGATTGCCCGTAAGGCCGCTCCTGCTCTGTTGACGGGGAATACAATTGTGGTAAAGCCGAGTCAGCTGACACCGGAAAACGCGTATGTTTTCGCACAGATTGTAGATGAAGTTGGGTTGCCTAAAGGTGTATTCAATCTGGTGAACGGTCGTGGTTCGGTGATTGGACATGAATTGGCTGCTAACCCTAAAGTAGGTATGGTTAGTCTGACCGGAAGTGTGGAGGCTGGAATACAGACTATGGCAGCCGCTTCTACCAATGTGACGAAGGTTTCTTTGGAATTGGGAGGGAAGGCTCCCGGTATTGTAATGCCGGATGCAGATTTGGATTTAGCTGTAAAATCCATTATTGCTTCGCGTGTTATTAATACAGGACAGGTATGTAATTGCTGTGAGCGCGTGTATGTACATTCTAGTATAAAAGAGGCTTTCCTTGAAAAACTGTTGGCAGGATTCAAGCAGGTGAAAGTGGGTGATCCGAATCAGTATACAGACCTCGATATGGGTCCGTTGATTGATGCCAATGCACTGAAATCAGTAGAAGAGAAAGTGAAAAAAGCTATTGAGCAGGGAGCCGAGTTGCTATGCGGTGGTCATCGTATCGGTACTAAAGGATATTTCTTTGAACCGACGATTTTGACTAATTGTACCCAAAAGATGGATATTATTCAGGAAGAAACTTTTGGACCGGTACTTCCGGTTGTTGAGTTTACAGAGGTGGAAGACGCCATTGCCTGGGCTAATGATTGTGAATATGGGCTGACTTCTTCTATTTATACCCAGAACCTGGATATGACATTCAAATTGATTCGTGCGTTGAAATTTGGTGAAACTTATGTGAATCGTGAGAATTTTGAGGCGATGCAGGGATTCCATGCCGGATGGCGTAAATCTGGTATCGGCGGCGCGGATGGTAAACATGGGCTGGAAGAGTATTTACAGACGCAGCTGGTTTATTTGGAAACTAAAGGCTGATTCTCATCATTATTCTATGTAGGATTGTCTCGGGATATAATTCGTATTTTATGTCTCGAGATACATCTTGTTATATGATGGATATTTATTATTGATTTGGATTGATACTTTAAGAAGTATAGAGTACAAAATACTTGTTGTTTCGTCCTGTTGGAAAAGGTTTATTCATCATAAAACAGCATGCTATGAAATTGTTTTTTTCCTTCGTTTTTGCCTTATTGGCTTTTACAGCTTGTACAAAACCCGAAAAGGAAGTCTATATCTTCACTTCTCATCGTGAGCCGGCATTGGACGGGTTACATTATCTTTACAGCTATGACGGCTATCATTGGGATAGTATCGCAGGTTCATGGTTGAAACCGGAAATAGGAAATAAGACTCCTTATTATAATTATTTCACTAAACAGACCGAAGAACAGAAATATGCTCCCAATTCGATGATGCGTGATCCGTCCATGACCCAAGGCCCGGATGGAACTTTCCATTTAGTGTGGACAATCAGTTGGAATGGAGAACAGGGATTTGGTTATGCCAGTTCTAAAGACTTGATTCATTGGAGTGAACAACGCGAAATCAAAGTGATGAAAGACTCTTTGACTAACAATGTGTGGGCACCGGAAGTTTTCTATGATGATGAAAAGGAACAGTTCATCGTTGCCTGGTCTTCTGCCATTCCTGTAGAAAGATATACGGCAGCCGATAGCTTGGGAGCTAATAAAAGTCACCGTGCCTATTATACCACGACCAAGGATTTCCAGACGTTTACTCCTGCAAAGGCGTTTTATGATCCGGGATTTAATTCTATTGACGGATTTATAGTAAAGCGTGATAAAAACGACTATGTATTAATTATAAAAGACAATCGCAAGCCTGGTTACAGTGATTTGTTCTGTGTATCCGGGCCATCGGCAGAAGGACCTTATGCTGATCCGTCAGTAAAATTTGCACCGACTTACTCTGAAGGTCCGTGTGCCGTGAAAGTAGGTGATGAATGGTTGATTTATTTTGATGTTTATCGGGAAGGACGGTTTGGAGCCGTGTCTACAAAAGACTTCAAGAACTTTACTCCCATTGACGATCAGATTTCTATTCCGCAAGGACATAAACATGGTACTATCATAAAAGTTCCCGAATCAGTTTTGCTCAACCTGAAAGCGGAGGAAGCTAAAAGATTCCCTCAAAAAGACTAGTTATTACCCAGAATTGTCTGCTTGAATAAGTTACTTTGGGCTTTTGAAATTTATAAGATGAATGCACAAATGAAAAACAAGAATCTAGTATTATTATTCCTTCTTCTGATGGTGGAAGGAGGGCTGCTTTCGGCAGCAGCACAGAGCAAATCGTCGGTTTATAAGCCTTGGAGTCATGGACAACTGAAAGTAAGTAAAGAGAACCGCTATCTGATGAATGCGGACGGGACTCCCTTTTTCTGGTTGGGGGATACGGGATGGCTGTTACCCGAGAAACTGAATAGAGATGAGGCTGCTTATTATCTGGAACATTGTCGTCAGGCAGGTTTCAATGTGGTGCAGGTACAGACTATAAATGGAGTTCCTGCCATGAATTTCTATGGCCAGTATTCCATGATAGATGGTTTCAATTTTAAGAATATAGACAGAAAAGGAGTTTACGGGTATTGGGACCACATGGATTATATTATTCAGAAAGCTGAGCAGAACGGCATTTACATAGCGATGGTATGTATCTGGGGAGGGCTTGTGCGCTCCGGAAAGATGAATGTTGAAGAGGCCAAAGCGTATGGTAGATTTTTAGGTGAACGATATAAAGATGCCCCTAATATTATTTGGGTAATCGGTGGAGATACTTATGCTGACCGGAATACTGAGATTTGGGAGGCGTTGGCGAATAGTATTCTTGCTGTGGACGAGAATCATATAATGACCTTTCATCCGTTTGGTCGTACATCCAGTGCTACCCATCTGAATAATAAGGAGTGGATGGATATGAATATGTTCCAAAGTGGACACAGGCGTTATGGTCAGAAAAAAGGAGATGGTGATACTTCTGTTACGGGATTGGAGGAAGACAATTGGCGTTATGTAGAAGAGGCTTTGTCCATGACTCCACTGAAGCCTGTTCTGGATGCAGAACCCAGCTATGAAGGTATTCCTCAGGGATTGCATGATCCTGCCCAGCCACGCTGGCGTGACTGTGATGTGAGACGCTATGGATATTGGTCTGTTTTTGCGGGCTCTTGCGGACATACATACGGACATAATAATATCATGCAGTTCTTGAAACCGGGTACACCCGGTGGGTATGGAGCTGATGGAATAGAGAAACCTTGGTATAAAGCAATGCAGGATCCCGGCTTCAATCAGATGAAATATCTGAAGAATCTGATGTTAACTTTCCCTTATTTTGAACGTGTACCGGATCAAAGTGTAATTGCCGGTACGAATGGGAATCGTTATGACAGAGCCATTGCGACTCGCGGAAAGGATTATTTGTTAGTATACAATTACTCCGGAAATCCGATGTCTGTTGACTTGACTAAAATCAGTGGCGCAAAAAAGAAAGTATGGTGGTATAGTCCTAAAGATGGAAAACTTTCTTTTATAGGAGAATTTGATAGTAAAATTACTCCCTTTACCTATGACGGCAGTTATAATCGGGATAATGACCAGGTATTAATTGCTATAGATTCAAGCAAGAATTATATTTCTACCGAATGGCTGGAACTTCCTATGGTAAATCAATAGCATTTTTAAGGAATACAGCCAAAAAGTCTTATTAAGTCTTAATGAAACGGGAAAAGTCAATGCGGAAATTGTAATTTTGAAAAAACATATTTACAAATGAAACGCATTGGCTTGTTCTTATTCTTTTGTATTCTTTCCTTGCATGGCATAGCTCAGGTTGAAAATGACAAGGATACGCTCATCATCCGGCAAGATAAAATCAATGAGTTTATCAATGAGATGAATGAGGCTGATAAAAGTATGGATTTTATAAACGAACCTCCTACGTTGACACCTCCCGTTTTATCTGATACGTTGCGGATGCCAAAATTTGATTTTACTCCCCGTGAAGAAATGCCTAAGATATCCCCTTATATTTTTTCCGGAAATCCTTTCGGACATGATTATATAGATGGACGTGCTTATCAGATTAATAGTACGGGGATTCTGAGTGGTTATCATTCTTTTCAAGGGTTGCCTTCTATAGGTGAGGCACGTAATGCCGGAGTGATGTACACACAGCGTCTCAATGATTTTATAACCGTGACAGGAGGAGTATATGCTGCTAAATACAATGTATATGGAGTCCGCTTTAATGATTTAGGTGCTAAGGGAAAGCTGTCTTTTCGCATTAATGACAGAATGAAGATCAATATGTTCGGCACATACTCGGTGTATAACGGATATGGTATGACTCCCGCTTCACAGCTTTTTATGAACCAAAATTCATACGGAGGCACTTTGGAATTTAAAATATCGGATAGTTTCGGAATTGAAGCGGGAGCAGAGAGGGAATTTAATCCGATGACCCGTAAATGGGAA